>Ga0233415_10000600_pt1 | contig 16630 bp, 22 predicted proteins | sample Na_anoxic_12_MG_FD_188631 | JGI IMG/M metagenome (GOLD analysis project Ga0233415, IMG submission 188631) | Seawater microbial communities from Saanich Inlet, British Columbia, Canada - Na_anoxic_12_MG | ecosystem: Environmental > Aquatic > Marine > Inlet | place: Canada: British Columbia... | reverse complement strand
GTAGCTTCCAATAATCAGTCTAGTGCTTCTGTTGACATATTAAAAGAAGCTTTATTTAAGTTTCAATTAGAGAGAAATACATTTACTAGTACACCTGAAATTTTAACAATTAGAATGTCTTGTGATAGTAATACAGAAAATGTTTTTGGTTCCATGGACTGGGAGGAGATTACTAGATAATGGCAAGTAAAAGTAGAACAGTCAGTCTAGAACTAACAACATCCAATCAGGATATTTACACAGTTCCAAATAATTATGAAGCTGAGATTAAAAGTATTTATATTTCTAATCATTCTGCTAGTGAACTAACATTCTCTTTAGATTGGTACGACTCCGTCAATACAACTTACTACACGATGGCCGAGAATACAAAATTATTATCTAATGGTTTAGTGCAGATTACAGAATCATTATGGTTACAAAAGAATGATAAACTCAGAGGGTTATGTAGTAGCGATAATAATGTTACCGTAACAATACAAGTTGAAGAAAACTACTTACCACAAAGAATCTAATGGCTCTAAAAAAATCACAACAAAGTCTGAAAGCATGGACAAAACAAAAATGGCGAACCAAGTCTGGGAAACCCTCTTCCAAGACAGGAGAAAGGTATCTTCCCGAGAAGGCCATCAAAAGTCTGAGTCCACAGGAATACGCATCAACAACAAGGGCAAAGCGTAAAGGAACAGCCCAAGGTAAACAGTTTGTTAAGCAACCTAAAAGTGTTGCACAAAAGGTACGCAAGTACAGGAGGACAGCATGAAAGATAAAGTATTAGAATACTGGAATAAGTTAGACAAGAACGCCAAGCTATTTGCTTGTGGTGTTGTTGCTATAATAATTATCGGTTTAATATGGAATTAAAGGAGAATAAATAATCATGTATGGAATGAAACCAAAAAAGAATATGAAAAAGTCTAAAGACAAAACAGTCGTGATGGTAGCTGTAGGTAACATGAAACCAAAGAAAAATATAAAAAAGAAAAAGTAATGGCTCTCTCTGATGCAGAAAAGAAAAAGAATTTTTTATCAAAACATAATCTCAAAAGTTTTAACAATCCCGTTAGGACTACAGAAGGTGGTAAGAAAGGTAAAGTCGGTATACTCGAGAACGGGAAGCCCAGACTTATCCGCTTCGGTGACTCTTCTATGGGTCATAACTATTCTGCAGAAGCTAGGAAATCATTTAAAGCAAGGCATGGTGCTAATATTAAAAAAGGTAAAACAAGTGCTGCGTACTGGGCTAACAAAGTCTTATGGGCAGGTCCAAGCGGTAGTACGAAATCTCCTCCCAAAAATCAAAAGATTAAAAAGGGGATGGCCTAGTAAATATTTATTATGAGTAACAAAAAATAAAAAAGTATGAGACTAACAGGAATAGGTAAAAGAACTTTAGCACAATTTATTAGACGACATGGAAGTGGTCGTGGTAAAAAATTATTTTATAAAAGATTAGAAGATGGGTTACTTAAAGGAATGACTATCGATAAAGAAGAAGTAAAGCCTGTTGTTAAACCTGTCGTAGAAGAAGTCAAAGAAACAGTTACTGAAGAAGTAACAAAAGAAGGAATTTTAGAGAAGGTTAAAAAAGTTTTAAAAGTTTAATGATGCCTTATGGGTCATTAAATCTTACACAGTAAGATAACTATATCTAGCTTAAAGCAAGGAGGTATAACATGACTTTTACACTAGATAAATACATGCCCTATACAATAGGGTTTGATTCATTCTTTAACACATTAGATTCTATTACAGGAACAGATGTTAAAGGATATCCACATTATAATATTAAGAAACTTGATGATAATAAATGGAGTATTGAATTAGCATTAGCAGGATTCAGTAAAGACGACATTGAAATTGAAGTCAAGGATAATATAATGAATATTAATGGAGAACTAAAAACAGAAGATAATGAATATGTTTACAAAGGAATATCTTCTAGAAAGTTTTCTAAATCTTTTACACTCGCAGAGTTTACGGAATGTGAATCAGCGACAATGGAAAATGGTATTCTATCAATAATACTGGAAAAAAATATTCCAGAAGATAAGAAACCACAAAAAGTGAAAATAAAATAGATGCCAATTTATTCTTTTAGGAATAAAAAAACTGGAAAGGTTTGGGATGAGTATCTACCCTTACAGGATAGAACCAAGCCACTAAGAAATAAAAATATTGAGATGGTGATAACTGCACCCAACCTTTCCTTTATTGCTCAAGGTGAACATAAGGGCAGAGACCAAATACTAGATAGTGCTAGGAAAGGTATGAAAGAAGCTCAAGCAGAAGAATCTGTAGGGATTAGAAAATCTCCTGAATGGGTTCAAGAAAAAAGAGAAAAGAAATTACAAAAAATTAGAAATGTTAGTTCCTGAAAATGATACAAAGGATGTTGCACTAACAGATAAGCAACAAACTTTCTTGGAAGCTTTATTTGGTGAAGCACAAGGAGACCCTAAACTAGCAGGTGAGATTGCAGGATATGCAGACTATCACACACCTTTAAAAAGTTTAAAGGATGAGATTATTGATAGAGCAGAAAAACTTCTAGCAGCCTTTGCCCCTAGAGCAAGTATGGGTATGGTTAACGCTTTACAAGAAGATGGCTCAACACCTGGGGCATCAATTAGAATGGAAGCGGCCAAACAAATCTTAGATAGAGTAGGACTAGCAAAAAGAGAAAAGGTAGATATCAATGCAAAAGTCGCACACGGAATCTTCATCTTACCACCCAAAGATAATGGATGAAGAAAAACCTATCACAAGAAAAAGAGTAGGTAGAGTTATTCCTTTAGGGTATAAAGTTTCAGAAGAAGACGATAGAGTTTTAGTACAAATACCTGAACATATGGAATTAATAAATAAAGCAAAAAACTTTATAGAAAATAATTGTACGTATAAAGAAACTGCTGAATGGTTATCACATCATACGGGTAGAAAAATTACAGGTATGGGATTACGAGAAGTTTTAAAAAGGATTATACACAAAGGGTGGTAGACGAACCTAAACCTAAAAGTCTTGGTAGAAAAAGAAGAACTAGCCTTAGCACTCCTCTTACAGTCAAAGAGAAGAAAGCTAGAAAGTCTGCCTCAGACATGCTTCGTGAAAAGAAGAAAGAACTCGAAAAGGCACAGAAAAACTTTTGGGCTACCAAAAACAAACTTAAAGAACTTGACCAAGTATTTGATGGCAAGAAGCAAATCATTGAAGAAGATAAGATTGACGAGGCTTCACCGAATATCAAAGCTGCATTAAAAGATAAAGAAGTTATCTTTGAGCCTAACGATGGTCCACAAACACAATTTCTAGCCGCAAGTGAAAGAGAAGTATTTTATGGTGGAGCAAGAGGTGGTGGTAAATCCTACGCAATGTTGGTTGACCCTTTACGATTTTGCCACAAACAAAAACACAGAGCATTGCTTATTCGTAGAACAATGCCTGAACTTAGAGATTTAATTAATCACTCTCAACAGTTATATTCAAAAGCATACCCCGGTGCTAAATGGAGAGAGCAAGAAAAAGAATGGAAGTTTCCTTCAGGTGCTAGAATAGAATTTGGTTACGCTGAAAACTTAACAGACGTTTTACGATATCAAGGACAATCATATACTTGGATTGGTATAGATGAATTACCTCAATATCCTAATGAAGATATTTATAATTTCTTACGTTCATCACTTAGAAGTGTAGACCCTGACATTCCTGTCTATATGAGAGCGACAGGCAATCCTGGAAATGTAGGTTCGATGTGGGTAAAAGAAATGTTTGTTGACCCTGCAATACCTAACACAAAGTTTGAAATAGAAATTAAAACTCCTGTAGGTGTAAAAAAGATTACAAGAAAATATATACCTGCAAAGTTACAAGACAATCCTTACTTGATGCAGACAGATGACTACTACGCAATGTTAGCATCATTACCTGAAGTTCAAAGAAAACAATTCTTAGAAGGTAACTGGGAAGCATTTGAAGATTCATCGTTTCCTGAATTTAATAAAGAACTTCATGTTGTTAAACCTTTTGACATCCCTAGAAACTGGATGAGGTTTAGAGCGGCAGACTGGGGATATAGTTCACCTGCTTGTTGTTTATGGTTTGCAATAGATTTTGATAATAACATATTTGTTTATAGAGAATTATATACACAAAAGATTACAGCAGATATATTTGCTAGAAAAGTTTTAGAAGCAGAGCAAGGCGAGAATATAAGATACGGAGTTCTTGATAGTTCTACATGGGCAAGACGAGGTGATATAGGACCAAGTATTGCTGAGACAATGATTCAAGAAGGATGTCGTTGGAGACCTTCTGATAGAAGTCCTAAAAGTCGTGTCGCAGGTAAACTAGAATTGCATAAAAGATTACGGCCTGATGAGACAACAGGATATCCTACAATGTTCTTTTTTGATAATTGTACAAACTTAATTAGAACATTACCTATGCTACCCGTAGATAAAAATAATCCTGAAGATGTTGATACTCACGCTGAAGACCACGCTTATGATGCATTACGTTATGGTTGTATGAGTAGGCCTGTACATCCTGCAACAAGAACAAGTAACTATCGTGTAGGACAAACTGTAGACTTTAAACCTGCAGATAAAGTTTTTGGATACTAATGAAAGATATTAAAATAGGTTATAGGAATTATAAGATTAAAAATTTAGATTCCATCGTATCAAAGTGTAATGAAATAAATGGACAGTTTCTTGCATCAGATGGAATGATAGCTTTGTCATCAAGTGAAGATAGTATATCTCATGCTAATACTTTAATACATGAAATATTTCATGCTATAGTATATCAGTGGGGAATAGAGATTGACGACAAAGACGAAGAAAGAATTTGCAATACTCTTGCGAATGGACTAACAACTGTATGTGTAGATAACCCTTGGTTACTACCTTACATACAGAAACAATTAAAAGGAGAAAAATAAAATGGCAATCATGAAAACATATAAAATGGGAGACTTACCTGAAGATAATGTTGGTTATGGCAGTGATGCTAAATCACCAAAGACTGCAGATAAGAACGTAGTAAAAAAAGATGCTGCTCTTCCTGATGGATACGATGCTGGTCAGTATGATGTTTCTTACCCAAAAGGTAAGTCAAAGTCTGGCGTAGATGCAAAAGTATTCTCAATGGCTGACGAGAAAGATTATTAAGAGGTAAATAATGCCACATTCATTTACGAGTGGCTTGAACTCTGAATCTGATGAAGTAAAATCTTTATCAGAAGAAAGAGATACTGCCTTTGATAATTTAGGTAGTCTAATTGAATCTCGTTTAAAAAATTCAGAACAAGCTCGTCTTTATGACGAAAAGAGATGGTTAAGAAGTTATAGGAACTATAGAGGAATCTATGGTTCTGATATGGCTTTTCGAGATTCAGAAAAATCTAAGGTATTTGTTAAAGTAACAAAGACCAAAGTTCTTGCTGCATACGGACAACTAATAGAAGTTTTATTCTCACAGGGTAAATTTCCTATTGGTATATTTCCTACAACAGACCCAACAGGTGTAGAAAAATACGCACATCTAAAACCTGAAAATATGAAACAAGACGAAAGGATGGATGACATCTATGGTTTTGAAGGTGATGGTAGAGAAATAACTCCAGGTTCTACTGCTAATGATATCCTTAATGGATTGACAGAGAAGTATGGTAAGGCAGGATTTGAAGCAGGACCTGCTCCTGATTTGAAGACAATGCCACAAATAGAACCTGCAGAAGAGGCCGCAAGAAGCATGGAAAAACTTATCCATGACCAATTAGAAGAAACACATGCGATATCAGTAATGAGACATGTATTGTTTGAAATGTGTTTATTAGGTACAGGTGTTCTTAAAGGACCTTTTAACTATGAACAATCAGTACATCAATGGGTATTAGATGATAGCGGTGAAAGAGTATATCAACCAAAATCAAAGTTAGTTCCAAGAGTAGAAGCAGTTAGTTGTTGGGATTTATATCCTGACCCTGATGCCATTACCATTGATGATGCAGACTATGTTATACAACGACATGTTTATACACGTTCACAGTTAAGAGATTTAATTAACAGACCATTCTTTAGAAAGTCTGCTATTAAAGAAATATTAGCAGGTGGGCCTAACTACGAAACAAGAAGCTATGAAACTGCTCTTTACGATAGAGAAAATCAAGAAGAGTTTAATAAAAATAGATTTGAAGTTTTAGAATATTGGGGTACTATAGATAAAGCATTAGTAGAAGAAGCAGGTATAGAGATGCCTGAAGATATTTCTAATGACTTAGATGAAGTACAAGTTAATGCTTGGGTGTCTAATGGACAAATATTACGACTAGTACTAAATCCATTTACTCCTGCAAGAAATCCCTTTATGGTATGTCCTTATGAGATTAACCCTTATCAATTCTTTGGTGTAGGCATACCTGAAAATATGGATGATGCACAGACTATTATGAATGGTCATGCACGTATGGCTATTGATAACTTAGCTCTAGCAGGTAATTTAGTATTCGATGTAGATGAAACAATGTTAGTTCCGGGCCAAGATATGACTGTCTATCCTGGAAAAATATTTAGAAGACAAAGTGGACAAACAGGTCAAGCTATCCATGGTTTAAAATTTCCTAACACTGCACCTGAAAACATGCAGATATTTGATAGGTTTAGACAATTAGCTGATGAGTCTACAGGTATTCCTTCTTATTCACATGGTCAAACAGGAATACAATCCACAACAAGAACAGCTTCAGGCATGTCTATGTTGATGGGTGCGGCGGCTTTAAACATTAAAACAGTTATAAAAAACGTAGATGATTATTTATTAAGACCTTTAGGTGAAACTTTATTTCATTGGAACATGCAATTCAATGCAGATATTCCTGACATACAGGGTGACTTAGATGTTAAGGCACAAGGTACAAGTTCACTAATGACAAAAGAAGTAAGGTCACAAAGATTAATGACATTTATGCAAGTAGCATCAAATCAGTTTCTTGCACCTTTTGTTAAATGGCATAGTATTATTAAAGAGATTGCAAAGTCAATGGATATTGACCCTGACCAATTAGTCAATGACCCAGAGAAAGCGGCAATCTTTATGAAGATGATGGGAGAAATGAATGGAAGTCAACAAATTGAAGACCCTAACCAGCAACAAGGTGGCATGGGAAATACTGGAGGAGTACCTGCAGGTGCAACTGTCACAGACACACAAGGGTCTGGAGGTGGCAACATCGGAGCAGGAGTTCCACAGACTCCAGGGCAAAGCGGCTTTACTGCACCAAATAATCAACCTCCGAGACCAACTGAACAATAATGGCTGATTTATCTAAAATATTACAACAAGAATCGGAGGGGATTATGTTCCCCTTCAAAACTGGTGTACAGTCTACTACAACAGAACAACAAGTATATGATTCTACAACAGACGGTATTATGACTGTTCAAGGTCAACAATACTCACTCCCTGAATATCAAGGGCCAACAGCTACAGTACAGTATGGTACAGAAGAGCAAGGATACCCTCGTATGTTAAGAGAAATAGAACAAGGGGAGCTACCACAATTTAGACAAGAAGATTTTCCAAAACAAGGTGAGGGTATAACACAAACACCTCCTTCTTCAGAAATTACTTTACCTTTTGAACCTACACCAGACCCTACACCTGTAGACCCTTGCCCATCAGGGTATCAATTAATTAATGGTGTATGTCAACCTATTCAACAAGATAGGGGAGATAGAAAAAAACCTGACGAAATAGATTTTGGCCCAGGAAAAACACCATTTGAAAATATTGAATTTGCTAATAATATTCTATTTGAAGGTAATCCTAACTATGATTACTATAAAGATAGTGGGATTATTAATGTTAGAAATATAGGCGGTGGTGTAAGAACCACAGGGGCTGAGGCAGATTTACAAAACTATTTTAATCAACAGAATATAGACCAAGACGCTTCAAAGATTGATACTTCTGCATTTAATGCTTACATGAGTCAATCAGGATTAGATAGTAAATATAGCTCTACTTCTGCTACGTTTAATTTATCTAAAATACCAGGAGATGCTTCTAAAGTAGGAGAGTATACATTACCTGCTGTAGGTTTATTGATGTCTTTTGCTGAAAAGGATTTAATTAAAGATTCACTTAATACATATAACACTGCGGGATTAGCTTCAGGTATAACTGTTGATGGAAAAATGTATCAAGCAGGAACTCCAGAATATAATCAAGCATTTAAAAATGCATTAGATAATGATTCTGATTTTACTATAAACTTTAATACACCTAAGCTGAATACATTTAATAAAAATTTTGGACAAATAAATTCTCAAATATTAGCAGAAAATGAATTAATGAGAAGCTTATCACAAATGCCTAAATCACTTGTGCAGTCAACTATTGCTAAATTAGCTATGAGTGGTAATACTATTAATCCTATTCGAGGTAAAACAAGACAACAGTTAATAGCTTATGCTAATCCTAGAGAAGATATACATAAAAAAACTTTAGGTGTATTTGATACCTATTCTCCTAAAGCTAAAAAACAAATTGTGGAAGCAAAACATAACGATGAAAATTTATCAGAAGACACTAAAAGAGTTATAAAAAGTACAGACAGTAAACATAATGTCAATCTTAGAGAGCTATCTAAACGAGAACATAATAATAAAAATTCCTATGCCTCTAAGAATAAAGAAACAGCAGATGAAACTGCAAAAAGAATCGCACAAAACGTAGAAGAAGACCCAATGGCAAAAAGAACAGGACAAAGTCTATTTGCTAATGAAGCCAATAAAAAATCAATAAAAAGCAGTAATGATTCTAAAAATGAAAAGAAAATAGTTTGTACTATGATGAATGAGTCGTATGGCTTTGGTTCATTTAGGAATAAAATATGGTTAGCTTACGGCAATAATCTATCAAAAGAATACGAAGTTGGATACCATACATTATTTTTACCGTTGGTAGGCTATGCAAAACAAAAAGGTTTAACTAATACTATTGTTAAGAATGTATTAGAGCATATTGCTAGACATAGAACAGTAGATATTAGAAAACAAAAATATAATAAAGTAGATATGTTAGGTAGAATTTACAGAACAGTACTAGAACCATTATGTTATATTACAGGGAGAATTAAATTATGGAAGAAGAAATGATGAATCAGCCCATGCCTGAACAGGAGGCTCTTCCTGAAAGACAAGGTATGATGGGTGCAGAAGTTGCAGACACACCCGGTACAGGTGCTGTAGAAGAAGGTATTCAAAGAGTTAAACAAAACTTTGAAAACTTATCTGAGCAAGAAAAGCAATTAGCTATTCAATTAAACGTACCTCAATTTAGAGATTTTATGTCAAAATTATTGACACCTGAAGTAGGCCCTATTATGGAAAATGCTATTCCGCAATCAACACAAGCTACACCTACTCAGCAACAAGTTTCACAACCCAGTGAAAGCCCTGCACCTACGCAAGGACAGGGAATGATGACGCAGCCACCCTCCGTATAGAGGCCCTGCATATAGGGGCGACCTGAATCCAACAGCACCCCAAAGGAGATAAAATGGAAGACGATAAGAAATCTGAAGTTGTAGAAGAAAAAGTTTCCGAAGCAACAGAAGAAATCGCAACACCAAACCCATACAAGAATCCTAATAGGAATTTAATGGACAAGGAAGACGAAAAGACAGCTACTGAAGAATCTAAGGAAGAATCTGACGAGAAAAAACCTAAAGATGAACACCCTGTCGGAGTAGAAGATGCTGTATTTAAGAAGCGTTATGATGACTTAAAACGGCATTACGATGAGACTGTCTCTAAGCATAAAGACGAAGTTCTCAAACTAAAGAAAGAAAGAGAAGCTATTGCATCTAAACCTATCTTTAAAACTAAAGAAGAGTTAGAGGAATGGCGTAAGGATTATCCTGAGATGTATGATTCTGTTATGCAGATTACTACAGAGGCTACTCTTAAAAATAAGCAAGAATTACAAGAGGAAATGTTGCAATTAAAAAAACAACAGTCTCGACTTGCTAGAGAGAAAGCTGAAGTAGAACTTGCTAAGAAACATCCCGACTTTCAAGATATCAGAGAAAGTTCTGATTTTCATGAGTGGGCATCTTCTCAAGATACTACTGTACAATCTTGGCTCTACGATAATACAGACAATCCAACAGCAGCAGCTACAGCGATTGACTTATACAAATATCATAGAGGTCTTTCTACAAAGAAGGTTTCTTCCGATGCTAAGAAAGAAGCGGCAAAATCTGTTTCTAAAACTAAGCCTAGTGAGAATCCTACTGATAAGAAAACTTGGACTTGGGATGAAATTCGCAAGTTAAAACCAAGTGAGTACGATAAGTTAGAGAAAGAAATCGATATAGCTAATAGAGAAGGTCGAATCAAATAAGAAAAATCATAACAACTTTAAATAATAAACAAAAACAAAAGGAGAAAAACGATGGCATTTACTAAATCAAGTGGATATGCTAACTTACCAAACGGTAACTTTAGCCCAATTATCTACAGCCAAAAAGTCCAAAAGTTTTTCAGAACTGCATCTGTTGTAGAAGGTATTACAAATACTGACTATGCAGGTGAGATTGAAAACTTTGGCGACACTGTAAACATCATTAAAGAACCTACCGTTTCTGTTCAGGCTTACACAAGAGGAGCAGCTGTTAATCCGCAAGACATTAACGATGACCAGCTACAACTCGTTGTTGACCAAGCAAACGCTTTCGCATTTAAAGTTGATGATATTGAGGAAAGACATTCTCACATTAACTTTGAATCAGTTGCAACTTCTTCTGGTGCTTATGCACTTAAAAATGAGTACGATAAGAATGTAATTGCAGCTATGTTTGCAGGTCCAAGTGCAAGTTCGCCTGACCATGTAATCGGTTCTGATGGTTCTGGAGTAGACGTAGGTTTTGGAACTTCTGAAATTGACCCTGTCGATTTAATTTCAAAACACGCTAGACTATTAAACAAACAGGATGTACCTGAAGAGAACAGATGGTTCTTAGGTTCACCTGAGTTTATGGAGCAACTAGGTCAAACTTCATCAAAACTTATGGATGACACTACTGGAGCAGCTACACCATTGAGAAATGGTAAAGTATACTCTGGTAAGATTATGAACATGGAAGTATATATGACCAATAACTTTGCAGCAAGTTCAAGTGCGAACTACTTCAAAGTATTATCTGGACATATGTCTTCTACTGCAACAGCTAATCACATTGCAAAAATCGAAGTTATCAGAGACTCTGACTCATTCTCTGATGTCGTTAGAGGCTTACATGTGTTTGGAAGAAAAGTGTTACGTGACGTAGCTCTTGTTGCAGAACATGTCTTAATAGACTAATAGTAGGAGGAAATAGAAAATGGCAACAGATTATAACAGTAATATTACTTCTACTAACATACCAGCAAAAATGGGTTCAAGTATCCCAAGAGTTATCTCTGATGTAGTAGATTTTTCATCTACAACAAATGGAATTGGAGATACTTTTGATGTGCTTCCTGTACCTGCTAACTCATTAGTGTTAGCTGCTGGTGTAGATGTATTAACAGCCGATGGCGCAGGTAACTCAGGTACTGTCGCAGTTGGTGATAGCGTAGACGGAGACCAATATGTAGCAGCTGCAACTGTAGCCGCCGCAGGTCAAATGACTACCGTTGACGCAAACTATGCTTATTCTTCTGCAGATGCAATCAGACTAACAATTGGTACTGGTGTAATTGATGCAAAAGTAAGAGTATGGGCTTGTGTTATGTCTCTAGATGGTGGTGGCACATTAGCCGACACTGATTCACAGACATCAACATTTGCATAATAATGATAATAGGGGGGTTTCAATACCCCCCTTTTTAATATGAAATTTTTTATAGTATTAGTTATATTATTAGCAGAACACACTTCTCCTAAATTATTTGTATTTAGATTTGAAGATTTTTCTGAACAAAATACTTGTGCTAATTATATTAATGACAATAAAGATTATTTAAAAGTGGAAATTGAAAAACAATTCCCAGTAGAAACAATTGAAGAAAGTATGGTTGTATGCATGACACAACCTGAAATAGATAAAATAATAAAAAATTTAGAGGGAAAACAATGGCAGGAACAACAACATATTTAACTTTAGTTAATGATGTACTTAGAGAACTCAACGAAGTAGAATTAACTTCTGCTTCTTTTAGTGATAGTAGAGGAGTACAAACTGCCGTTAAAGGATTTATAAATAAATCAGTTAATGATTTATATAATTCTGAAGTAGAATGGCCATGGTTATATGTAGAGGGTTCTCAAGTTACTTATGCAGGACAACAAGAGTATACTTTTCCTACAGCATTTAGAAAAGCAAACTTTAGTTCTTTTCGATTAGTTCCCACACAAAGATTAACAAATCCTACTTTTGATTCTGACATATCTAGTTGGACAACAGTATCAGGCTCACCTTCTTTTACTTCAGATGGTAATGGTAGGCTAAGATTAAATGCTTCTGAGGTAACACAAAGTATTAGTGTTGTTAAAAATGAAGTACATAAAATATCAGTAAGAGTGTTAGACCCTAGCGAATCAGGGAGTTCTGCCACATTAAAGATTGGTACAACTTCAGGTGGTACACAAATATCTTCTAATACTATTAGTGTTACAGATTACGGCAATGGTAAAATTTATAGTACAGATTTTACACCTACATCTAGCACAATATATATTGGTTTAGCTAATGCAGATTCTACAAATTTAGATATTGATTATATTAAAGTAAGTCTAGGTGAAACTCCTAGTTATTTAAAATATGTTTCTTATGATTCTTTCTTACAAGGTCTATTAGCTTCTGATGCTGTAGTAGATGATTCACAATATGGTAAACCTAGTTATGTTTATAGAACACCTGACACATTAAAATTTGGACTATCTAGAATACCTGATACAGATGCGTATACTATCAAATATGATTATTATAAAACACATGCAGATTTATCAACATCAACAGATACTCTAGATTTACCTGATAGGTTTGCGGATACAGTAGTCAATAGAGCAAAGTATTATCTATATAAATTACGTAATGATGTACCTATGGCTAATATTGCTAATGCTGAATACGAACAAGGTATTAAACGTATGAGAGTAGAAACACTCAATAAACAAGATTATGTTAAAGATACGAGAGTAAATATTAATTCATCTAATAGAACAACAAGCGATACTTCAGTATTAACGGTAATATAATATGGCACAGACACAACCCTTTACAGCTAGTATTGGAGGAGGCCTAGTACTTAATAGAGATGTATTCTCTATGCAACCTGGTGAGGCTTTAGAATTAGTAAACTTTGAACCAGATATTACTGGTGGATATAAAAAAATATTAGGTACAACAAAGTTTAATGATAACATTGTACCTCAAGTAGCTTCATCTAGTGAACGTGTTGTCTTTTCTGCAGTATTCAATGATGTCATTTTAGCAGGTAGAGGGGGTAGTATACACTATGCATCTAGTGGTTTAGGTAGTTGGACTTCTCTTATTACAGGATTAGGAACACCAACACAAAACTATGAATTTAGGAAATTCAATTTCGATGGTACAGATAAGATTGTTATTTGTTCAGCTACATCAACACCAAGAATAGTAGATACTAGTTATAGTGTTACTAATGTTAATGCTTCAGGAAGTGCTAACTTTAAGTTTGTAGAAATATTTAAGAATCATATATTCTTTTCAGGTGACGCAAGTAATAAACAATCTGTTAAGTTTATGGCTTCTTTTTCTACTAACGATTTTACCGTGGCCAATGGTGGTGGTGAGATTAAAGTAGATTCTCCTGTTACAGGCCTTAAAGTTTTCCGTGAAAATTTATTTATATTCTGTAATGATGAAATATTTAAACTAGTAGGCAGTTCTTCTGCAGACTTTGCATTACAACCTGTTACAAGAAAGATTGGATGTATTGACGGAAGAAGTATTCAGGAATTTGCAGGCGATATTATCTTTCTAGGTCCTGATGGATTAAGAACCATTGCAGGTACAGACAGAATTGGTGACGTTGAATTGGGAACTATTTCCAAACAAGTACAAGAAGAAACAGATAAGATTACAACACATAATATTAACTCATTAGTTATTAGAAATAAATCACAGTATAGAATATTCTATCCTACTCGTGATGACCAAAATGAAAACTCCTCAGAAGGATTAATATCAGTAATCAAAAACAATCCTAATACAGGACAGTTAGGTTTTGAATACTCTAAAACTCAAGGGATTAAAGTATCAAGCTGTGATTCAGATTTTATTAGTGGTGAAGAGACTGTTATATCAGGTGGATATGATGGTTATGTTTATCAACAAGAATCAGGAAATGTATTTACAAGAGTAGGAAGTACATTTACAATTAATGCATTTTTTAGAACACCTGACGTTACAATGGGTGACCCAGGTATTAGAAAAAATATGCAACGAGTTATTTGGAACTATGAGAATGAAGGTAACGTTGACACAAACTTTAAAGTAAGATATGACTTTGACAGTTCTAGTATACCACAACCTTCAGCATATTCTTTATCAACAGGTGCAGGTATTGCTGTTTATGGTTTATCTGTGTCTACCTATGGAACAGCAGTGTACGGTTCATCAGGTGCAAACTTAGTACGACAATCAGTCGAAGGTAGTGGCTTTACGGTGGCACTACGAGTAGAAGAACAATCTACAAATCCACCTATATCATTTAAAGGTTATCAACTAGAATTTATACCCGGAGGTAGAAGATAAATGGGAACAACATATACAAGACAGGAATCAGGTAATATTACTGACGGTTCGGTTATTGAGGCATCGCATCTTAATAATGAATTTAATCAGTTAGAATCTGCATTTGCGTCATCAACAGGTCACAGTCACGATGGCTCTACAGCAGAAGGTGGTTACATACCACTTATTGCTGATAGTGATGCCAATAATAAAATATCTGTAGATACATCAAGTAATCGCTTTGGTGTATTTGTTGAGGTATCTTCTAATCCTGTAGAACAGTTTCGATTTCAAGATGGTGCTATTGTTCCCGTCACCACTAATGATATTGATTTAGGTACTTCTTCTTTACAATTTAAAGATGCTTTCTTTGATGGAGTAATTACAACAGATAGTTTAGCTTTACCTACAACAACTATTACAGATATTCTCGATGAAGATGGTTTAAACTCAGATAGTGATACAGCTTTAGCTACTCAACAATCTATCAAAGCATATGTTGACGCTCAGGTAACAGCACAAGACTTAGACTTTGAAGCAGATACAGGTGGTGCTTTAAGTATTGATTTAGATTCTGAATCCCTAACATTTACAGGTGGTACAGGTATTGATACAAGTGGTAGTGGTAATGCTGTAACTTTTGCTATTGATTCTACCGTAACCACATTAACAGGTACACAAACTTTAACCAATAAAACTATTGATGTAGACAACAATACTGTTTCTAATATTGAAGTAGACAATCTTAAATCAGGTGTATTAGATACTGATATATCTTCTGTATCAGCTAGTGATGACACATTAGCTTCAGCTAAAGCTATTAAAACTTATGTAGATGCTCAAGTAACAGCTAGTGACTTAGATTTTCAAGGTGATTCAGGTGGGGCATTATCTATTGACTTAGATAGTGAGATATTAGATATTGCAGGTGGAACAGGTATTGATACTGCAGGTTCAGGTAATACACTTACTGTAGCTATTGATTCAACAGTAGCAACACTCACTGGAACACAAACATTAACTAATAAAACTATTAATACTGCTAGTAATACTATAACTGTTGTTGAAGCAGATATCTCCGACTTACAGTCTTACATACTTGCAGGTTCAACAGATACATTAACTAATAAAACAATTGATGTAGATAATAATACTGTTTCTAATATTGAGGTAGACAACTTCAAAGCATCTGCAATAGTAATAGAATCAGAAGGTATTAGTTCTAATGATAATGATACTACCTTACCAACAAGTGCAGCAGTAAAAGATTATGTAGATACTACAGTAGCTAATTCAGATACTCTAGCAGAACTTAATGATACAGATATTTCATCACCTTCAGGTGGAGACTTCTTAATTTATGATGGTACAAATAGTTTTGATAATGTAGCTATTAGTGGTGACATTGGTATTACTTCATTAGGTGTCGCATCTATTAGTTCAGGTGTTATTGTTAATGATGACATCAACGCTTCAGCAGCTATTGATGCTACAAAAATTCATGACGGTACAATATCTAATACCGAGTTTGGTCATCTTAATGGAGTTACCTCTGGTATTCAATCACAAATTGATGGTAAACAATCTACTGATGCTGAATTAACAGCTATTGCAGGATTAACTTCTGCAGCCGACAAAGGTATTCAATTTACAGGTTCAGGAACTGCGGCAACCTACGATTTAACTGCAGCAGGTAAGGCTTTATTAGATGATGCCGATGCCTCAGCACAGAGAACTACGTTAGGTTTAGGCACTTCAGCCACACTAGATGTAGGTACAGGGGCTAATAATATAGTACAATTAGATGGCTCTTCAAGACTACCTGCAGTAGATGGTAGTCAATTAACTGGTATATCAGGTGG
>Ga0233415_10000599_pt1 | contig 16645 bp, 10 predicted proteins | sample Na_anoxic_12_MG_FD_188631 | JGI IMG/M metagenome (GOLD analysis project Ga0233415, IMG submission 188631) | Seawater microbial communities from Saanich Inlet, British Columbia, Canada - Na_anoxic_12_MG | ecosystem: Environmental > Aquatic > Marine > Inlet | place: Canada: British Columbia... | reverse complement strand
AACAAGTCCTTTTGCGCCAAGTTCAGTTGCACGAGAAACCCACTTATCCAATTCGCCACGAGAAAATTGGCGCCCTTCAACATGCAACGCACCAATCTTGCCACCTTTTTGCAAAATAGAGCGCATAAATTTTAATTCAGTATTCTCAAAAAGCGATGTGCAATCTTGTATTTTTAATTCAAAGCGCACATCAGGTTTATCACTTCCATACTGTGCAAATGCTTCATCATATGGCATGCGAGCAAACGGAACTACTATCTCTTTTCCAAGCGCTTTTTTATACATATACGCAAGCATACGTTCAGTACTGTCTTGCACCTGTTTTTCATCTACAAAAGACATTTCAACATCAAGCTGCGTAAACTCTGGCTGACGATCAGAACGCAAATCCTCATCCCTAAAGCAACGAGCTATCTGGAAGTATTTTTCCATGCCACTCGCCATTAAAAGTTGTTTATAGAGCTGCGGCGATTGAGGCATTGCATAAAAGTTACCGCCATGCATACGAGAGGGCACTAAGAATTCACGAGCTCCCTCAGGGGTATTTTTAGTAAGGATAGGCGTTTCAATCTCATAAAAATCATCGTTATGATAAAATTCACGCATCGCAAAAATAACGTTATTACGAAGTTCAAATTTTTTGCGCATCTCAGGACGACGCAAATCAAGGTAGCGATATTTTAAACGCAACTCTTCATCAACTTGAGCCGCTTCATCAAGCATAAACGGAATCGCTTTTGCTTTATTTAATACTTCAAGAGTATCAACTTGCAACTCATACTTACCCGTTGATAATTCATCATTTACTGTTTCTGGAGTTCGCTCAACCACAGTACCACACACTGCTACTACATATTCAGAGCGAAGTTGATGCGCAGTATCATGCGCTTGTTTTGAAAAGTCGGGATTAAAAACAAGTTGCATCAATCCAGAACGATCGCGAAGATCAATAAAAATAAGACCTCCATGATCTCGACGACGGTGAACCCACCCCAAAAGACATATTTTTTTTGATAGAAGATCAGAGCTGACAAGGCCACATCCGATCGTGCGCTGAATTGATTGCATAGGTACCCTTTAAAAAATCATTTTCTTTCTTAAGAGCGTACCATAAAAGAGGCCGGTTGATAACACCGGCCTGCTGTATTAAAACTTGTATTCTATGCCTAAATTGAAGGTATATGCAGTATCTGCACCCAGATTAGGAATGCGGTCTTCATTAAAACCAGTTCTATCAAGACGATCTAACTGCCGCTTTTGCGCAGGATTTAATGGCTTTCCTTTAATTTGTCTAAAGTGAGCACCGGGGAAAAAGACTGCCCCAACAAAGAAAAGCTTCAGATCTTTTACAAGCATCCAGTGGGTGAAAATATTAAGCTCAACTCCTAAAAAGGTGCTCGCAAGGGCATCAAGCTCTTTTCCTGATTTTGCATCGAATTTATTCGTTGGCTTTTCCTGCCAATAAGCAAGAGCGTTTGGAAATATTCTGTATGGCGTCTTAACATCTTGAGGCTCATATTTTGCACTAAATCCACAACTTACTAAGTTGGTAAATCCATCCGTAACTGACGCAAATTTACTTGGCGCTTGATTAGCTGTAGGTGCAGAAAGAGGACGTGTTATTTTACCAAAAAAAGCGGTCAAAACTTTGTCACCAGAATACACTTCTTGCAGCGGAATAAAGCCGCTATACTGCTGATCTTTTGTTTCATCGTTTGGATTACTATCACCCGATGCAACCCATACAGATGTAGCTAAAAAGAGATCTTTTTCATATGCCCACATTCCAGCGTCCGCTACAAACATCCACCCTTCATACTTATTAGTATAGGGATTACGGAAACGAGTTTCTGAGTTGGTCAATGTTACTGGTCCCGTTATAGTCCCAACGTTTCCATCAACGGTATCAATAACTTTTCCGTTTTCTGATTCATCTTGAGGAGAACAATCAATAAGCTGTTGCGCTTCGTTACCGCGAACAAATAATAACTTGTCTCCATTTTGATCAAGCACATGACTGTTAATAAAAACAGCATGCCCATCTCTATTTTCTTTGGTAACCGTATTTCTATCCCACCCTTTTACCTTCTGCTTACCAAGGTTAAAAGCATAATCAAATCCAAATGCAAACTTGTCTTGCGTATAATCTACAGCCATCCCAACAGTACCAAGCTGACTCGACGCATCTCCTTGAAATTGCACTCTTTGCTCTGGGTCTTTATTATAAAGCGCATAAGGCTCTACATGCAATTTCCCATATTTATCACTCTTGAATACATCCCAATTTAAACGAGAAGCAATAACAAAATTGATTTTTCCCGAACCCCGCTGTGGCGTTTCGCGCCGACCATACTGCTGACCTAATATTGCAAGACCTGTTTCTGAAAGACTTGTACTTCTATTATGAAGTGTTGCCGCATAGAGATCATATGAAAGTTGATCTTCTAAAATATCGCCATGAAGTAATGCGCCAGGAGCAAATTGATCCACCGCACTATCAGTATAAAACCCAAGAAGCTCAGGACCAACAGCATACGCTGCACCCAAAGAAATACCTCTTCCGAGCGCAAAAGGGAAAAGCCCTAATTTAAAACTATGATCATTTAGAAATGAAAGACCAAGAAAGTGAGAAAGATCAAATCCTAACCAAGCCTCACGCATCCAAAAAATATGCCGAGCAATGGCATGCCTATGCACACCTTCAACTACATCAACATCTTTAATAGCTGCTTCAACAGTACGCGCAATACTTTCAGGATTTCCCCAGACACCTTTATTACGAATATTGAACTTAGAATTTATAATAGAGGAGCCGAATGTTTCCTCTCCATAAGAAAGACCTAAATTGAAATCTAAAGTATGGCGCATAAACCATATCTTGTTACCAATATTGTTTTTATTAAAAAGGCCAGTATTCACTCCCGCAAACATCTCTGGCTTAAAGCTACCATCAAAGGTAAACAAAACATCATTTTGCCTTGTCTGCAAACGAGCCCAAGAATATGTTGGAATTAAAATAGCGAAAACCAGAAAGAGTGCTGTGGCAACTCGATGTTTCATGTGCCTCCTTAAAATGGCTCAAATGGATAAATATCACAGATATAAAAAACGATTATTCGCATATCTCGAAAATAGCCTGATACGCAATAGAATACAGTGGAATTAGGGTACCTTTTGCTACAAATTTGTCAAACAAATCGCAGAATTTCGTATATCCTAAAAAGGATGAATTTAAACAGCTTTTCAGCCACATACAGTAAGGATTTTTATGCCCCATAAACAACATACTCTTTTACTCGGCGCCCATATATCAGTAAGCGGAGGACTTTATCAGGCCTTTTCTCGTGGCGAATCTATTGGCTGCACTACAATGCAAATATTCACAAAAAGTAATCGGCAATGGGCCTGCAAGCCTCTCACTCAAGAGGAAATCACCGCTTTCAAACAAGCATGGAAAAATTCCTTCATTCAAGATATCGTCGTACATGCTGCATACCTCATTAATATCGCATCAGCTAATCCCGACGTGGTTAATAAATCGTCACGCGCCCTTAAGGAAGAGCTTTTGCGTTGCGAGCAACTTGGCATTCCTTATCTTGTGCTCCATCCAGGATCAAACAAAACAAGCCCTAAGCAAGAATCCCTTACTCAAATCGCACAGCAATTGGATGAAGTAATAGAATCAGTGCCAGGAAAAGCAATGATCCTTTTAGAGACTATGGCCGGCCAGGGGAGTAACTTATGTTCTCAATTTGAAGAACTTGCCATTGTATACAAGGCCTTAAAAAACAAGCACCGAGTAGGTATTTGCTTTGATACATGCCATGCATTTGCAGCTGGCTACGACATGCAAACAAAAGAAGCCTACGAAAATGTATGGAAGCTATTTGACCAAACAATTGGCCTAAAGCTCCTAAAAGTAATCCATGTAAATGACTCTAAAAAAGAGCTCGGATCCCGAGTAGATCGGCACGAACATATTGGCGAAGGGATGATTGGAGACGAGGCATTCAGCCTTCTCTTTAACGATAAACGTTTCTTTTCTATTCCAAAAATTTTAGAGACTCCCAAAGATGATTTATCTGAGGATCTCAAAAATATGCAGAAAATCGTATCTCTTTTGCGGCCTGAAACGAAAAATGAATTAGTAATTAAAGTAGTAGAGGGGAAGATTGAGGCAAAGAGCAAGCAATAGATAAGTCCCAAAAAGATGAGCTAAGAAGGAATTGTAGCAATCTTTTTAAGCAGTGGTCCCTATCTATTACTTCCTCAGTAAGCAGTGCCTCTAACCATGCTTCATCAAAACACTCCCTTTCTTCAGAGGAGTAAGTCTTAGATAATGTCAAACGACACACCAATCATCTCCCATATCGAAAAAAAAGAAAAAGAAAAAAAGAGACATGAAAACGCAACAACACAAAATAGCGCATCAATCGGCACTATCGCACAAATCGTGCTGCCAAAACTACAAAAGCAACGAAAAAGCAACACACTATTTCTATAGGAAAATATCAGATTTTGTGCTGTAATACAGCGATCCATACAATCAGAAATAGAAGGCCTAATCCTAAAACCGGCACTATTGCGACTTTTCCAAGGACAAATCCAACCGATACGAGTGCTAATACTGCAGATAAGAAAAAAAGATACCAGAGAATTGAAGACTTGCTCCATCCATTATCCATAAGATAACAACAAAAGTGATCAGGGCTACCCAAATAAAAGGGAATGCCCTTATAAGCGCGGATTGCAATCAAAGAAGCGCACTCTAAAAGAGGTATTCCTAGGATAATAACGGGAGTGAGATATCCATACCAATTATAGGTTCCCCAATCAAAAAGAAACGGAATTGTTCCTAAAAAACCACCTATGAATAATGAGCCTGCGTCTCCAAGATAAATACGAGCTGGAGGGCGATTGTACGCAAAAAAAGCACACAATGGACCCAGAAAGGAGGCAAGCACAATCATAACCACCCAATGATTCAGAAAATAGGCAATTATGAGAAGCGTAGTTGTAGCATATATTGCCAAAGAAGTTGCAAGTCCATCCATTACATCTACGAGATTAAATGCGTTAATAACGGTAAGAATCCATAAAATAGAAAAGGGCATTTTCCATGCGTCGTAAAAAACGTGAGATTTAAGATAAAAGCCGGACTTTAAAAAACAAAACGCAACAATGGTTTGGCCAAAAAACTTTTGATATGGCTTCATTTGAAAAAGATCATCAAGTAATCCAACCAATAAAAGAAGAGTTGAGCCAATAATCAGAAGAGATATTCTATTTTCGAATGGCACAGTAAAGACAAGCCCACATAAAAACCCAATATAAACAGCCACTCCCCCTAAATAAGGAACAGCGTTCGATTGTTTTTTTATTTTACCGTCCGGCGCATCCATAAAACGCAAGCGCTGGGCTAGTATGCAAAAATGTGGAATAAGGGATAGTGTAGTAAGAAACGAAAATGCGAACGAAAATAAAATTTTAACGACAGCAATATTCATCGGCTACCCCACTGCTATGCGGGAACGCGCCATAGCGTTATTTTTTAGGCATCTCAATAAAGCATTCTACGCGGTCATCAACTTCCCACTCAGTAATGCCTTCAACCACATATCCACACTCATAGCCGGAATGAACTTCTTTAACAGTCTTTTTATCCCGCTGTAAACTTGTGATTTTGCCTTCTCCAATTTTCTCTTTTCCGCGCCACGCAACTACAAATCCATCGCGAGTAAATCGACCATCTTGCACGTATGAACCTGCAATAACGCCAACACCTTTAATATCAAATACCGCACGAACCACAGCTTCGCCAATCTTAGTGCGAACCATTTCAATTTCTTTTTTGCTTTCAAGTTCTTCTTGAAGCGCCTCTAAAAGTTTGTAAATAATGTCATACAACTTAATAGAAACTGAACGGCGTTGCGCTAATAAAGCAGCTTTTGCTTCTGCCTTTACATGTAATCCAATAATAGAAGCACCTGTGCTAAATGCCAATTCGACATCACCTTCACTGATACCACCTACTCCTGAATACAGAATATTCACACCAATATCACTTTTTTTCGTAATCTTATGAATAGCGTCAAGCAATGCTTCTTTTGAAGAGTTCGTGTCTGTTTTTACAAGAATATTTATATTTCCTTCTTGCGTATTACGAGTAGCAATTGTAGCTCGCTGCTCTTGCTGATGCATTGTTTTTCGAACATCTGCCTTAGCAATAGCACTAAACAAATCTCCCGCTGAAGGAAGTTCTTTAAATCCTGCTACAGAAACCGGAACAGAAGGACCTACTTGCGAAAGCCCTTTTCCTTCATAATTTTTTATAGAGCTTACTCGACCAGTAGTCTCACCACATACAAAATAATCACCAACTCTAAGTTTTCCGTGCTGGCAAATAACAGTAGCAACAGGACCACGTCCACGCTCTAACTTAGACTCAAGTACGTAGCAATGAGCAAAGCCTTCGTGCGATGCTTTTAACTCTAACATTTCTGCCTGTAGGGCAACCATCTCTAAAAGATCGTCTATACCTTTCCCCTCAGTAGCAGAAACAGGAACGCACACTACCTGACCACCCCATTCTTCTGGAAGTAAATCATGCTCTGCAAGTTGACGTTTTACCGTTTCAATTTGCGGAGATCCTACTTTGTCTACTTTGTTTATAGCGACAACAATAGGAACTTTCATAGTTTTTAAATGCTGAATAGCTTCAATAGTTTGCGGCATAATACCATCATCAGCAGCGATAACTAAAATTCCAATGTCAGCAACCTTAATTCCTCGTTGACGCATCTTTGGAAATGCTTCGTGACCAGGCGTATCAAGAAAGACCAAGCTTCCTTGCTTAGTTTTTGCCTGATAAGCTCCAAGGTGCTGAGTAATGCCGCCTTTTTCTTTGGCAACAACTCGAGTTTTTCTAATAAAATCAAGAAGCGTTGTTTTACCATGATCTACGTGGCCCAATACCACTACCACAGGTAAACGATCTTTAAGTTCGCCCGAACCCTCTTTTTCAAGAGGCTGGAAATCACTTTTAACTACTTCTTGTTTTTTTGCCGATTGAATACCATAGTGCCCAGCCAACCGCGCAATCACTTCCTGAGTAAGTTGCTGGTTTTTAGGAGCAATAATTCTCCAACCAAGTAATGTAATAATAACCTCATTAACCGGCTTACCCATTCTTTCTGCAGCTTCAGAAACCATCATTGGCTCAATAACCATTTCCTGTGGAGATTCTGACTCTACAGGTGCTTGCTTAACTGGCTCTGTAAAAGAAGGCCTAACTGGTTTTGATTTTTGAGGAGCGCGAGATTTTTGCTGCGAAGGGCGGCGATTAACGGATTCTTTTTGCATGGCATCTTTACTTGGTTTTGGTGAATCTTTTTCTTTTTGTTTTGGCGCAGCTGAAACTGTAAATTTCTTACGCAATAGCGCAACCGCCTTGTCATCAATTGCAGACATATGGCTCTTAACAGAGATGCCTTCTTTCAGCAATTGCTCTATTAATTTTTTAGACGGGATTTCTAATTCTTTGGAAAGCTCATATATTCGCATTATTATTTCTTACGGTTGCTCAAGGCCATCACTGCCCAATAAAAAACTGTTGCCGCTACTACTCTTGCTCTTCAAAAGGACCCTGCACGGGCTCATCCATGTCAGATTTTTCTTTTTGCACTAATTGAATGTTAACACCTGTAAGGCGTGAAGCAAGAGAAATATTTTGCCCCATTCTTCCAATTGCAAGTGCTCGCTGATCTTCTGCGAGCCATACTCTTGCAGTTGTATCATCCTCAACTAACTCAATACGATCGATCTGAGCAGGCTTTAATGCCTGACGAATCAACATTTCTCGAGACTCAGTCCATGGAATAATATCAATTTTTTCAGAACCAAGCTCTTTCAAAATCGGCTTAATTCGACTTCCGCCAACACCTACACATGTTCCCACGGGATCAATATTTGGATCATTTGAGGTAACAACTATTTTAGTTTTATACCCCGGAGAGCGAACAAGGCTCTTAATCTCAACTAATTTTTCAAATATCTCTGGAATCTCAATCTCAACAAGCTTATGTAAAAATACATCTGAAGCTCTGTCAAGGATAAGTTGGTAATCGTTTCTTGGCTCATCCAAAACTTCTTTAAGTAAAGCGCGAACCGGATATCCTACAATGCACTTATCAGTAGGAGAAGTGTTGCTTTGAGGTAAGAATGCAAGCTGATCATCAAGCTTAACTACTGCACCACCACGTTCACACTTGTGAATAGTTCCATGTATGATCTCACCCTGCTTGGCTTTATATTCATCGTATACAATAGAAGCTTCAACTCGACGAATTTGATTTGCAATAACCTGACGAGCTCGCAGAATTTCAATTCTGCCAATTTTTTCCTCAAACGGAACCCAAAGCATGTCGCCAGCTTTTGCTTTCTTATCAAACGTGTGCGCTTTTTTAGTGCTAATTTCTAATTCGGGGTCTTTTACAGAAGGAACTACCGTTTTCTCTGTAAGGATAGTTACACTACCAGTCTTGGCATTGTACTCAGCCTTTAAAACAGCGTCTGGATACTTGCGTTCAAATGCAGCAAGCATACCTTCACAGATAATGTTCTCAAGCGTTTCTCGTTCAAGCCCTCGCTCAGAAACGAGTTCTTCTATAACATCAAAGAGATTCACGGTGTCCTTTGTGGGTCAGATATTTATCTAAAGGGATAATCAAGAACCAAGCGATCTGCTCGGTTTTAACTTTCTCAGTGTAGTATAAATATTTGCATTTCGCAATATACGCTCTCAGTCTCTTCGTATTCACCCGCCTTCTTCATTTTAAGAAATTCTTAATATTATTATTTATATATAAATATTAGTTATAAGAATAGTAGTAATAGATGGAGCCGTTTTTGGTGGATAACTTTCAGCTTTATAGTTGAATTGCGCGTCTTGATCGTTAAATTCAAGATTTTTTGGGTGGTGGATAACTTGGTGGATAAGTGGTGGATAAGTGGTGGATAAGTGGTGGATAACTTTTAGGGTTCTTTTCAAATCAAGCCATGGGCCGACGTTTTATTTTTTTTTGGTCTCAATATCTGCACTAGAAGGCTATTTTCAGACTTATCCACCAAGTTATCCACCACTTATCCACCAAGTTATCCACCAAGTTATCCACCACCTATTATTTTTGGTGGGAAAGTTTGATTGCGGTGCCAATATCATCAGTAAGAGTTTGCAGTTCTTTAGGGTTTCGCAAAATATAGGCAGGGTGATAAGCGGGAATAATCGTAAGATTTCGCCATGAAATAGGAGTGCCTCTTCGTTTGGTGATTTTAATTTGCTCGTCTAAAAGCCCTTCCAGAGCTGCAGATCCGAGAGTGCAGATGATTCGTGGCTTAAGAATATCGATTTGGGCGTATAAAAGAGGACGGCTGATTTCAATCTCTTGTGCGAGTGGACGTCGGTTATTGGGGGGGCGACATTTTACGATATTGGTAATAAATACGTTATTTCGGGCGCTCCCGAGGTTTTCAAGTATTTTATTAAGGAGTTTTCCAGATCGTCCTACGAAGGGCTTACCTTGAATATCTTCATCCTTGCCCGGAGCTTCTCCTATAAAGAGGATAGGGCTATCTATGTTGCCTTCTCCCCAGACAAGCTGTGTTGCTTTGGGCATATTGAAGTGGCATCCATTGCAGCCTATATAAGGCTTATAGAGTGATTCAAGGAGTTGTTGCTTATTTGATGTTGATTTCATGTTGCTTTTTTCCGCTCTAAAATATGAAGTTAATGAAAACTTCTTTATTATAGCGGTATTGTGTTGTTATTTCTAATGTTGCACAATTTATTTACACACTTGAATGAGTCGATACCATGCATTTGATTTTGCAAACTGTGTTTCTTCGTATGAAGGATGAATGCGGTGCTCGGGGAAGTAGATAGAAAGTCCTTGCGCTTGTTTTAAATTCTTACCGCACGTATTGCTAAAGACAACATTCGAAATAAGTTGCTTTCCTTGCGTAATTTCATCACTAATCTTTTGCAAGAGTGCCCGAGCGGCCCGGGAAACTGAGCATCGGCCTATTCTGCTTTGGAGGTTGGAATAGAAATGATACAGATCGATGTATGAAGGTTCATCAAAATGCGTGCAATGTTTTCTGCTTCGGCTTATTTTTATTGCTTGCACCACAGAGTTTTTGTGTTGATGTCGTATTGCTTCCAAGAGCAATCGCGCAACAGAATCAATATTTTTCTCTATATGCTCTGATTTTCGTAAATCTATAGCTGACTGAGTAAAATCATGTGTGATGTCTTGATAGGTGCGGGTATATGATCGTATGATTTGTTTTGCTAGATCGAATGGGCCGTACTGTTCGGTTAAAAGTGGCTGTAATACATAGGAATAATTCCACCCTGTTCCGAGTTCTACTTCCTGCGATCCCACCATCACTTCACTATAGTTACGCAACTGTTGCGCAATTTCTATCATAGACATAAGGCATGCGTCAAAGCCGATGAGGCTAAATTTCTTTTTAAGCACATTTGTGCAGATATAGTTTAGTGCGGTATCTACATTTTGGTTTGTTAGATAGTGGCCGGTAGTATTGTCCCAGCAAATACCCCTCTGTTCTTGATCAGCAAATTGTAAAAAGTCTAAAAATCCAACAGATCGATCAAGCTCAAGCGTATTAGTGCGGCTATTAAAGCTGAATAGTTCTGCAGGATTTATAATTCGATTACTTTTAGGATCGATAACTCCTGTTCCATGGTTCCAGAAAATAAGTGCATAATGTTCTGCAGGAAAATTTTCAATTGCCCATTCGCAGCAAGATATAAGCGTTTTTGGATCGCCGCTATCCATGTTCTGTGTTTCCGGCTCATGATTCATTTGGTTTAATTTATTTTTTTCTATGTAGTAACGGCGAGTAACTTTTTTATTGCCATTGAGTCGTATATCAAGATGCGCAACAATATTAACATTTTCATTAGAGCCGACTGCCGCCATTTGTCGAATATTATTTGCTGCAAATGCGCGTAGATCGTTGTCGGATGCCATATAAACGATAAAGGTCCAATTTTTTTTAGGGGATCGAGTGGGCACGCTTTCAAGCGCAAAAGCGCATTCATCAATGTCATTGAGGTATATTTGAGGGCTATCATTTGTGATCAACTGCTCAAAACTTTGGTACTCCCGCATTAAATCGGTAAGGCTATTTGATTGTGATGGGATGGCTAATAAAAATAATAAAATTAACAGTTTAATGGCTTGAAATTGTTTCATGACTCCCCCTCATGGTTTATTTCATACCAACTCACTCTACGTGAAATCTGCCTTCATATTCAAGGCTTTAATTTATTTCTGCTTTGGTGAGACTGTTCTGAATAGATTTAACCATGCCAAGGCAAAGGTGAGCCCAAAACTCAGCTGAAAGTCTAAAAACAATACATAGAGTGGATTTATAAGTAGAAATAGAAAGCAGCACAGTAAAAGTAGTTGCATTAAATGATGGGGAGTTCGGGAAAGCATGCAAGCTGTATACATGAAGAATATTAAGAGTGCTCGCATGAATGAGATGCTTGACCATGTAAGAAGTGAATAAAGAGTTACAGAAATTAGCAGTAAAAGCTGTTTGTAAAGAAATCCTATGGGAATCCATCGGAGTAAAAAGCTGCACAGTGAGATGATAATTACTAAATGAAGTCCCGATCGAGCCAAATAGTGTACGATACCCCATTGTTTAAAGGGGTTTTCAAGCGCCTTATTTTGTTTGAGAGCAGTTTTTTCTCCTAAGAAAATAGCCGAAAAGAATGCAAACGTTTGATTGTTAATTGCAGTTTTAAAGGCGCCAAATAGAGTCTGTTTTGTATTAAAAAGCCATCGAGTAACGCTTATTGAGTTGCGCGATAAAAGGGTTATGGGCTGCTCTTGCTTAAATGCCGTTGCTGCAATTCCCTCTTTCATAAGATACCGATGAAATTCATCATCTTTTGGGCGCTTAAAGCAGATATTTGCAAGTTCGATACTATCTCCAATTTCAGCACATAATTTTTTTTGTGTGTAGAGCTGAATAGTATAAGAACTTTTTAGTTCAGAATCTGGAGAGTGGATTGAGTGTAGTGTGATCATGTGGCAATGAGAAAATCGCGAGGTGGGGTTGTATGAGTAATTGGAGAGAGTTCCGCGAATAGTTACTGTATTTTGCGTGATGCTAAATGGAAATGAGTGATAATACGAGATTGTTTGATAATTTCTCACCAGGCTTAAAAAAAGTGCTGATATTATAAATATAAGTAGATACGGATTGAGTTTTTTGTAACTGAGTGCAATAAAGAGCGCACCTATATATAGAAAGTATATTCCATAAATAGCAGGAATTGATCCAGTTGTTACACCCCAATAAAAAGCGGTGCTTGCGATATACGCAATAAGAGGGAGTAAGATAGGGGGAAGAAAATAGAGCGGTTTAGGGATTTGGAGATTCATAGGGGTTAGGCCTAAATCGAGTGTTATACCTGTTTAATAGGCTTTTTTTGAGTATGGCAGAGAATTGTCATTTATCAAATGCATTTTTTTTACTATTATGCATAGGAAATGGAATATTTAAGGAGAGTGTATGAAAAAAGCTTTAATAGCTCTTTTAATTTTGAATTTTCTAGTCCCATTAAAAGGTAATATACGTATGCAAACGAATAATAAAGAAGTACTAGATTCAACAGTCCCCGTTCATAAAAAAGTTCTTGCTAACGGTTTGACTGTGTTGGTGCGGCCGATACACACGGTGCCAAAAGTTTCGATTCAATTGTGGTATAACGTTGGCTCAAAAGATGAAAAAGATAATGAGCGAGGTATTGCCCATTTGATTGAGCATATGATTTTTAAAGGTACGGATCGACTATCAGAAGCTGATATTGATACGATATCACATAAGCTTTCTGGATATTTGAATGCATTTACTTCGTATGATTATACGGGGTATCTGTTTAATTTCCCAAGTCAGCATTGGCAGCAATCATTCGATATTATGGCTGATTGCATGCAAAACTGCACATTCAAAGATTACATGCTTAATTCAGAAATGAAGGCAGTAATTCAAGAGCTGAAAATGTATCGCGATAGATATGATCGCAGTTTAGTAGATGAAATGATCTCATCTATTTTTCATGATCACCCATATCATCACCCTATCATTGGCTATAAACAAGATTTGTGGAGTGTTGATAGTAATGATTTGAAATCATTTTATAAAAAACATTACATGCCGAATAATGCAACGCTTGTAGTGGTGGGTAATGTTGATCCTCACGAAGTATTTGCAGAAGCTGAAAAATCATTCGGCTCAATCCCTGCAAATCCAGACTATAAAAAAGATACATTCTACTTTAATAAAGATATCGTTTCTAAAACAACGACCATGTACCGAGATGTAAAGCAGCCATTGGCGGTGTATTCATTTGTGGTTCCGGGCACTCGATCCAAGAAAGACAATGTTCTTGAGTTACTTGCCCGAATCATCGGAAGTGGAAAATCATCGCGTCTTTATAAGCGCTTAGTTGATGAAGAGCAGCTTGCAGTTTCATTGAGCGCAAGCAACGAAGATCTTTTTGATCATGGACTTTTCTTTATTGTAGTCCAGCCTCATCGAGAGCAAGATCTTGCTAAAATTGAAGCGATTATTATCGAGGAACTTGACCGTATCAAGCGGGATGGTTTTGACGATGTGGAATTTACTAGAGCATTGAAAAAAACAGAATCGAGTATTCTTTCTTTAATGGAAAATTTTGAGCATCAAGCCTATGAGATTGGAAAGTATTACTTGGCGACAGGCGATGAAAACTATCTCTTTACGTATATGAATCAGCCTCATGATGAAATGAAAAAAGAGATGAATGATATTCTTAAAACCTATTTCAGACCATCGGTAATGCATAAAGGGTTTGTGCTTACAATTCCTGAACAAGAAAAAGATGCATGGGCGCAGTTGCAAAAAGAATCGGATGCGTTAGATGCAGAAATCCTTTCAGCTCGAGTGCGCAATGAGCCAATTGAAGAGCCGCGTTATGCAAAAGAGATTCAAGCGAAAGATCCAGGCCGTTTTGATTATCCAAAAGCGACAGTTCACACATTAAAAAATGGCTTAAAGGTACTTTCATATCATAATGATAATATTCCTAAAGTTGATCTGATTCTTGATTTGAAAACAAAGCATTATAGTGATCCTGATGATAAGCAGGGCCTTGCGCTTTTTGTGAGTAAAATGCTACTTGAGGGAACTAAAAATTATACATCACAAGAATTGAATGATGCGATTGAATCACGCGGAATGAGCATTGCAACGTATCCGGGTGGAATTGCATTATCAGTATTGCGTGAAGATTTAGAGTTTGGCCTTTCAGTTTTGAATGAGATTCTTACCAACGCAACATTTAATGAAAAAGAAATAGAAAAAGTACGTGCGCAGTTACGTTCTAAATTGCAAAATTTCTGGGATGAACCACGCTATTTTGCAGGACAATTAGTTAAAGAAAAAATATACAAAAATCACCCGTATTCAAAAATAAGTATGGGAACGCTTGATGCGATAAATGCAATTAACCAAGCTGATTTGAAAGAGTATTACAAACAATATGTCTCTCCATCAGGTGCACGTCTTGCAATTGTTGGTGATTTACATGGCAACGACGTTGCTCAATTGATTGAAAAAGGCTTGGGTAATTGGACGGGGCCTGAAATTGAAGAACTTTCATTTCCTGATTTGAAAGAAGTATCTGCAGAGATTATAGATCACCCTATTAACCGAGATCAGGTAGTTTTAAGATTTGCCGGATTAGGAGTGAATCGATTTGATCCGGATTTTGATAAACTTCTTCTTTTTGATCAAATTTTTGGTGGCGGCGCTTTGGGCGGCATGCATTCACGTCTCTTTAAATTACGCGAGCAATCAGGGCTCTTTTATGCAATTGGTGGATCGCTTATTGCAGGGGCTGATGAGCAACCGGGCATGATGCTTGTGCAAACTATCGTATCTCTTGATCGTCTTTCTGAAGCTGAAAATGCAATTAAGCAAACCATTGCAAATGCAGCTGATGCAATTACAGACGAAGAGTTTCAGGAAGCCAAGCTTGCAGTGATCAATTCACAAGTTGATAACTTTGCATCTAATTATAATATTGCAAACGCGCTCTTGTTTGTTGATCGATATAAATTCCCTGCAGACTTTTTTGATACGCGGGCGCAAAAATTTGCGCAAATCAGCGCGAAAGAATCTGCGGAAGCTGCTAAGAAATTACTCAATCGTAACCTGCTTACATTACGTGTTGGCCGTGTTAGCGATGATACAACTACTGCTTAATCGAGGTAGGATTGTATTGCTTTAACTGAGTGATCAAGTTGTGTGCGCTCATGCGTATCGAGTGGAATCATCAAGATTTCTTCAATACCATGAGCGCCTATTACTGCAGGCATACTCAATGATATTTCATATTCTTTTATAAAGCATGAAACCGGCGTTACTCGTTTTTGGTCAAAAATGATCGTACGGCAGAGTGCAGCTACGCAACTAGCAATTCCATAAAACGTGGACCCTTTACAGGAAATGATTTCGTACGCTTTGTTTTTTGTTTCATGAGCAATATGCTCACGTTCTTCTTGTGTGATATTAAATGCAGAAAGAGGCATACCAGCCACTCGTGCGCAACTCCATGCAGGAAATTGTGTGTCGCCATGTTCACCCAAAATATATGCGTGAATTGATTGCTCTGCGATGTTTATTTTATTTGAAATAAAGCCACGGAGCCGTTGTGTATCTAAAAAAGTTCCCGTTCCAAATACTTGTGATACCGGTAGGCCAGAGAGTTGTTGCGCATAATACGTAGTAATATCAACAGGGTTAGTAACAACGATTACAACGCTTTCTTTATTGAGTGGCGTAATAGATTTCATTACAGATTCGATTACTTTTTTGTTTTCTTGTGCAAGCGCAATGCGATTTTGGCCGGGAGTTTGTTTTTTGCCTGCGGCAATTATAATAATGTGTGAATCTTTTGCATCGGCTGGAGTCCCCGCATAAATGGCAGATGGGCCGCTGAATGAAAGGGAGTCTGAAAGATCTAAAATTTCTCCGCGACATCGGATTTCATCAATATCTATGAGAGCAATTTTTGCGGCAAGATTTTTTAAAAGAATAGCATATGCAATTGTTGCGCCTACTGATCCTGCACCGATAATAGAAATTTTTGTTTGCTTCATAATTTAACTTTCTCTACTTTCTCTTTACACTTATATTATATTTTTCATAACCCACAGAGTAATACCACACAACTATGCAGAGCTTCAACAAACAACCTCTATCCAACTTTAAAGAAACTATATGGAACTATTATCGCGTGCACGGCAGAGATTTTGCATGGCGTAATGTTAATGATCCATATAAGGTTTTCATTTCTGAAGTAATGTTGCAACAAACTCAAACCAAGCGGGTGATTGCAAAGTATGAACAATTTCTTATAGAGTTTTCTTCTTTTGAAATGCTTGCTGCAGCATCATTACGCGATGTATTAACAGTATGGCAAGGGCTTGGATATAATCGGCGTGGTAAGTTTTTACATGAAGCGGCACAAATAGTTATCAGGAATCATAACGGGATGCTT
>Ga0233415_10000596_pt1 | contig 16670 bp, 15 predicted proteins | sample Na_anoxic_12_MG_FD_188631 | JGI IMG/M metagenome (GOLD analysis project Ga0233415, IMG submission 188631) | Seawater microbial communities from Saanich Inlet, British Columbia, Canada - Na_anoxic_12_MG | ecosystem: Environmental > Aquatic > Marine > Inlet | place: Canada: British Columbia... | reverse complement strand
GATCGAAAGCGCCTTCTTAAAGCAAAAGAGGTGATTTACGATAAGGAAAGTGGTAAAATTAAATCTATACCTTCACTAACATACAATACAGCATCAAAAAAATTCACTCTCAAGAGATGTGAGAAACGTCAATCTACTTTAAAATCACTTGCTCCTAAGAAGAGTCGCGTAAAGAAGCTTATTGAAAAAGTAGCTGCTATGAATAATGATGTTAATGACGGTGTTAAGGATGATGATGGTAAGTAAATACAAATAAAATAATAATAATAATACAATAAAGAATATTGTATTATTACACACCATTATAGATAAAATTGATATAAACAATCAATATTATTATAAGTTAAATCAACAAGCTAAACAATATGTTATTCGAATATCAGTTGCCAGAACTAAAGAACATTATAAATTTCTTTCGATGGAAGAACATCTTCACCACTCAAGAGAGAGATGATATAGAACTATCGATGGGTACATTGATAGATAATTTTATAGAAGGAGATGTATTAGGATTCAGTAATCCGCATTTTGAGTTCAATTTAAAGGAATATGTCTTTAAAAATATGCTAATGTCTTTGAATGAAGTATTTTATGATAATAATTGTATCGACGCGAAGGAAACGTCAAATATACGTGTACCGTTGAAAACCCAATTAGAAGAAGAATTGGAAACCATCTATTTAAAGATTCATAAATACTATTTTACAAAATACTATCCTCCGCGTTCGTATGCTAATAGTTTTATTCGCATGGATCCAAATATTGAACAAATGTTTGTTAAAATTACCGATATTGAAAATAAACCTCAACCTGACCAACGAACAACTGAATGGTATGAATTCCGTTATAACTTAATTACGGCAAGTTCTGCTTGGAAGGCATTTAAATCACAGGCTACTATTAATCAACTTGTCGTAGAAAAATGTAAGGAATTAAACGTATCAAAATATGATACAGTTAATACTGCTACCCCAATGCATCATGGAAACAAATATGAGGATGTTTCGATTATGCTATACGAATCCATGTATAATACAAAAGTAAAGGATTATGGATGTATTCAACATGATACCTTTAAATTTTTAGGAGCATCTCCTGATGGAATTAATGTAGACGCATCATCCTCGCGTTATGGTAGAATGTTGGAAATAAAAAATCCGACAACTAGAGCAATAACTGGAATTCCCAAGGAAGATTATTGGATTCAAATGCAACTACAAATGGAGACATGTAATTTAAACGAATGTGACTTTTTAGAAACCGTATTCAAGGAATATGATTCCGAAGAAGATTTCGTAAATGATGGTACATTCACCCATACAGAAGAAGGGCAATTAAAAGGAATGATTATCTATTTTATGAAAGATGGAAAACCATTTTATGAGTACATGCCCCTACATATTTCAAAAGATCAATGCGATAAATGGTATGATGAAACCATGACCAAGAATGATGATTTGACATGGATCAAAGATATTCATTGGTGGTTGGACGAATATAGCTGTGTATTGGTACTTCGAAATAAATTGTGGTTTGAAAATGCCATTTCCAAAATTCAAGATATTTGGACAATTATTGAAAAAGAAAGAAAAACTGGATACGAACATCGTCTTCCTAAAAAACAAAATAGAGGATCGCGATCAAATTCATTAGTCGATGCGACAAATAATTCGATAAGCAATTCGACAATCCAGTCGACAATCCAGTCAACAATCCAGTCGACAATCCAGTCAACAATCAATATCGATACAACGAATACAGGAAATGGATGTTTGATTAATGTTGATAATCTTTAATTTAATATGTATAATAATTTATTCGTCGTCTTCCATATTAGAAGGGCATTCTAATTTATGGGACGCATAATAATTAACTCTTATGTCAGGAGAAGAAAAGGGAATTTCTTTAGGTGGCTCAGGAACATCTATTTTTTTATTATCATATAATCCACCGCAAAATTCAGAAGGAGAACATTGTCCGTTGTTTGGAGTAGACCAATAACGTAGATTATTTGTATATTGTCCATAAGAAGAACCAAACACAGGGTAATAGGTAGAATTATCTTCGTATGTATTTTCAGAGACCCCCATATTCTTTTTAAATGGATATTCGTGTAGCAATGGAACATCCTCACTTATTGGATATGTTCCAGGGGTTAAGTTTGTATATCCTTCCGTATTAGTTCCTATAAGTTGAATACTACTTATTATAACAAATAATGATACTAAAAGAAAAAATAATGTTTTATTGCTTAAAAATGCCATGTATATAGACCATTGAGAAAATATTATGTTCTAAATACTTATTCGTTTACACTTTTATGTATGATTATTGAATCATATATTTTATTTATAGATGTTTGTATATAATCAAATTTTAATGTTGTAGAATTTATTATATTTACTCTTCCTATACCAAAATGGTGTAAATCTACACTAGCAGACCAAGGTCCATAATCGCCATTTGACCAATTTTTATATGAATATAACGCAGCAGGGTCATTTATTCTATTTAATTGTGGAATATTAGCATCACTCATTTCATCATTACCAGCGCCTCCTAGAACTAAATATATTGTAGATAATGGATTAACATAAGCTGTATTAGGATCTGTTGATAATACTTTTCCTTGATATGTAGGCCATGTTCGCTCATATGAATGTACATGACCTATGAAATAAATATCAACGTTATAATCATAAAATAATTTCTCCATTGCTTTTTGTAAATTAACATCTGTATTATTTCCTTGATAAATTGGACGATGTCCATAGACAAATATCCATGGTTGTTCTTTGCGATTTTTATTTGCAGCTACTAAATCCTTTTTAAGCCATTTTAATTGATTTTGAAATCCACCACAAGGTAGAACATATTTATGTTCTAATGGAGCATTAGGATATCCTGTTTCACTATCAATTGCTATAAAGTGAATATTTTTATAATTAAACGAATAATGCATATTCAATGCGTTTGAGCCACATTCTTCAGATGGCATGCGAAAGCGAGTATTATACGCAGAAAAGTTTGATAATTTTTCTCGTTGTATTGGATTATGTAAACATTCAGTATCATGGCAATCTGCTTCATGATTACCTGGAGCAGTCATATATGGTACTTTACTAGCCCAATCTTCAATAAGACTCATATAGCTATCCCAGGTAGGTTCATAACAAGATTTGATCGCGCATCCTTTATGTAAAAATGAATCATCTGCGTAACTTATATCCCCAGAATGTATTATTAACTCTATTTCTCCTGTATTAACTTCTTTATTAATATATGACATAGTATCGTCACTATACCATACGCCTAAATCTCCATAAACTAAAAACGTGGATGATTCGTTTGGATCTGTTTCAGTTTTTGGAGACATAAAAGTAAATTCTGATGAAAACCCATCATTTTCATCACCTACAATATAATAATAACGTGTATTTGGTTCAAGTAAATTTGAAAGTACTGTATGATGGTGAAACGTTTCATAATATTGTTTGGAATATCCAACCGAATTTAATATATATTTACCTGGACTGGTACCATATTTAACTATATGTTCAGATGTATCATTTATAGTAGACCAGGATACAGCTATTGTATTCGATAATCCATATTCATTTCTACCTGCTAATGCTATATGTACCTGTGTTGGAATATTCTGGGAAATACACGATGTACAACAAAATAAAAGAAAAATTGGTATGTATATATACATTTTATAATACATACCAATATTTTTATATACCTTTTTTTTGATTTTTTTGATTTTTTTGATTTTTTTGATTTTTTTGATTTTTTAATATGCTTCCCTCATCATTGTACGAATAGTTCGATTAATTGCGCAAATATCCTTTCGCAGTTCAATCTTTACGAAGCAACGCATACAAATCAATATGTCGATGAGCGCATTGTGAGTATTTTTAGGAATTTTCTTAAACAATTCATCGTGTAATTCGCTGAGAGTAGGATATTTAAAATACATATCTCCATTTGGCCAAAAACGCTGTATTTTACATAATTCCACGCTGTTTTTCATGGTACAGTAAGTATCATGAAGATTCATTCTAATCTTATTTCGAATACCTTCCACCATAACCATTCGCTTGTCGAATGACACGTTATGTCCCACTAATACATCAGACATATCTGAAAATCTATTGAACTTTTCCAAGGCATGTTCGATTGGAATCCCTTTGGAAGAAAGCAGTTCGCGCGAAATATTATGAACCTTTTGACTTTCAGGTTGAATTATGACATCATCCTCAATGGAAATGTAATCGTCTTCCAATGTAACAATATCATTGGTTTCGCTATCATAAATAATATACGATAACTGGATAATATGAGGCCATTTCTGCGTATCATAAATACTAGGATTTTTCCCATCAGGTAATCCAGTTGTTTCTGTATCAAATATTAGTACTTTCATGATTAATATCAATTAGCATTTAGTTTGATATTAACTAAATTGTAAATATAAGATCAATTTTATTTCAACACGTATCATTTATTAGCGTTTTCTTAATATTTTCTTATCGTTTTACATGTGATTCTACAAATGTGAATATTTAATGTTCTAAATAAATATCTGTCAATACGTCTAATTCTATATTATCGCCACTATCATTATTACCAGTAGTATTACACATATCTTGTAATATTTCATCTATCGTAATATTCTTATTACCAATCATTTCATACATTTTGTTTTTACTAATTGTATCAATATCATTGATATGAATATTTTTTTCGATGTCTTCATTAATTTCATTTTCATTTTCATTCAGAAAAGGAACAATGTTTTGTGATTGTAAGTATATATCATGTAAAAATTTTTTATTACATAGTTCAGAACCTTCTTCTTTATCATTTATACTAGGTATATCAGGTAATGTAAATGGTATTTGGTTGTTTATTCTACGTATAAAAAGGGAATTATATTTATCATAATCATCGATTCCATTTTTACTTATATCATCACTACTAATGTCACCACTACTAATGTCACCACTACTAATGTCACCACTACTAATGTCACCACTACTAATGTCACCACTACTAATGTCACCACTACTAATGTCGCCACTACTAATGTCACCACTACTGATGTCGCCACTACTAATGTCACCACTGCTTATATCGTCGCTGATTATATCGTCGCTGATTATATCATCACTACTAATGTCACCACTACTGATGTCGCCACTACTTATGTTACCGCTACTGATGTCACCACTACTAATGTCACCACTACTAATGTCACCACTACTTATATCATCGCTTATATGTTTAATTAACGAAATATTTTTTTTATTTCTCATAGATGACCATCGCTTAAATGTTATAGTAGATAATAATTTTTCTCTATCATTAATATCTTTAGAATCAGGTATTACTTTACTAGTATATGGTCTTATATAATAAATGTAAAAATAACATGGTATTACAAAACAACATATGAAAATAAATGTATATGAAGCAATAATAGCATATTTTATAATTATATTTTCCGGTTTTTGTACCGCGGCAGTTGTAGGAAACATGGTAAAAATTGGTTTATTAGATGGTTGTGATGTTGGTTGTCCAGATGGATTAACAGAAGGATTGGATGTTGGTTGACTGGAAGGTATTGTTGATGGTTGGGATGTTGGTTGACTAGATGGCTGTGTCGTTGGTAGGGACGTTGGTTTACTAGATGGCTGCGTCGTTGGTAGGGACGAAGGTTGTCCAGAAGGTTGTCCAGAAGGCTTTGATGAAGGTTGAGACGTGGGATGTCCAGAAGGTTGTCCAGAAGGTTGAGAGGAAGGTATTGATGAAGGTTGAGACGTGGGTTGTCCAGAAGGTTGGCTAGAAGGTTGAGAGGAAGGTATTGATGAAGGTTGAGACGTGGGTTGTCCAGAAGGTTGTCTAGAAGGTTGAGAGGAAGGTATTGATGATGGTTGAGTTGTTGGCTGTGACGAAGGTTGGGACGAAGGCTGAGATGAAGGATTTGATGAAGGCTGTGACGAAGGTTGTCTAGACGGTTGTCCGGAAGGTTGTGATGAAGGTATTGATGAAGGCTGAGATGTTGGTTGCGACGAAGGTATTGATGAAGGCTGAGATGTTGGCTGAGATGAAGGATTTGATGAAGGTTGAGACGTGGGTTGAGAGGAAGGTTGAGATGTTGGCTGAGATGAAGGATTTGATGAAGGTTGAGACGTGGGTTGTCCAGAAGGTTGTCTAGAAGGTTGAGAGGAAGGTTGGGACGAAGGCTGAGATGTTGGCTGTCCAGAAGGGTTTGATGAAGGTTGGGATGTTGGCTGTCCAGATGGTTGGTTGGTTGGCTGTCCAGATGGTTTTGATGATGGTTGGGATGTTGGCTGTCCAGATGGTTGGTTGGTTGGTTGTCCAGATGGTTTTGATGATGGTTGAGACGTTGGTTGAGAGGAAGGTTGGTTGGTTGGCTGTCCAGATGGTTTTGATGATGGTTGGGATGTTGGTTGAGAGGAAGGTTGTCCAGTGGGTTGCCCAGATGGTTGAGAGGAAGGTATTGATGAAGGTTGGGATGTTGGCTGTCCTGATGGCTGACATGACGGTTGTCCAGATGGTTTTGATGATGGTTGAACCGTTGGTTGAGAGGAAGGTTGTCCGGTTGGCTGTCCAGAAGGTTGGGACGATGGTTTAGATGAAGGGTTTAATGTTGGTTGTCCTGATGGTTGAGATGTTGGTTGAGACGATGGTTGTCTAGAAGGTTGAGACGAAGGCTGACACGAAGGTTGAGATGATGGTTGTTGAGATGGCTGCGACGAGGGTTGTCCAGAGGGTTTTGTTGTTGGTTGGCTTGATGGCTGAGATGATGGTTGCCTAGAGGGTTGAGATGATGGTTGTCTAGAGGGTTGAAATGATGGTTGCCCTGTTGGCTGTCCAGAGGGTTGAGATGATGGTTGACTAGAGGGTTGAGATGATGGTTGACCTGACGGTTGTCCTGTTGGCTGTCCAGAAGGTTGAGATGATGGTTGTCGAGATGGCTGTGACGAAGGTTGTCCAGAAGGTTGAGATGATGGCTGTCCAGAAGGCTGAGATGAAGGTTGCCCAGAAGGTTTTGATGTTGGTTGGCCTGATGGTTGTCCAGAGGGTTTTGATGATGGTTGAGACGAAGGTTTTCTAGAAGGTTGGGAGGATGGTTGAGACGAAGGTTGTCCGGTTGGCTGTCCAGATGGCAGTGACGAAGGTTGACGAGATGGCTGTGACGAAGGTTGTCTAGAAGGTTGAGATGATGGCTGTCCAGAAGGCTGAGATGAAGGTTGCCCAGAAGGTTTTGATGTTGGTTGGCCTGATGGTTGACTTGATGGCTGTCCAGAAGGTTGGGAGGACGGTTGTCCAGAAGGTTGGGAGGACGGTTGAGACGAAGGCTTTCCTGAAGGCTGAGATGATGGTTGTCCAGAAGGTTGGGAGGACGGTTGAGACGAAGGCTTTCCTGAAGGCTGACATGATGGTTGACTTGATGGCTGAGATGTTGGTTGACTTGATGGTTGTCCAGAAGGTTGGGAGGACGGTTGAGACGAAGGCTTTCCTGAAGGTTGAGATGATGGTTGACTTGAAGGCTGAGATGTTGGTTGTCCAGAAGGCTTTCCTGATGGTTGTGAGGATGGTTGTCCAGAAGGCTTTCCTGATGGTTGTGAGGATGGTTGTCTTGATGGTTGAGATGATGGTTGTCTTGATGGTTGAGATGTTGGTTGACTTGTTGGTTGTCCTGATGGTTGAGATGTTGGTTGAGATGTTGGTTGTCCAGAAGGTTTAGACGAAGGTTGTCCTGATGGTTGTCCAGTCGGTTGCCCACTAGGCATAGTCATTAAATTTTTCCACCATACAACCACATCATCCGATCCTGAACTTGTTATTACATCATTATATCCATCGCTATCAATATCTACCACAAATAATGAGGTTACTCCATTAATTGATGATGAGATAACGTGTTCAGTAAAACTCTCTGAACCATTATTCTCCCACCACGATACTGTATTATCAGTATTAGAACCAGTTATTATATCCATGTAACCATCATTATTTATATCCGCTGAATATATTATAGCTGCTCCTAAAGCATTATTTACAATTACATGTTCGGTAAAACTCTCTGAACCATTATTTTCCCACCATGAAAAGGTGTCATCATTAAAAGCAGCCGACAATATATCTATATCACCATCACCATCTAAATCAATTGCGAATACATCTATAGCACCATTTGCCGAACTAGTAATCACGTGTTCGGTAAAACTTTCAGAACCATTATTTTCCCACCAAGCAATAGTATCATCCGCAAAATACGCTGATAATATATCTATATCTCCATCTCCATCTACATCGATTGCGAACACTTTTCGCGGTTGATCTGAAGAACTACTAATTACATGCTCTGTAAAACTTTCAGAACCATTATTTTCCCACCAAGCAATAGTATCATCACGATTTGACGCAACTAATATATCTATATCTCCGTCACCATCTACATCTATAGCAAAAACAGAACGAGCTTGATCTGCGTTTGTAGTAATTACATGTTCGGTAAAACTTTCGGAACCATTATTTTCATACCAAGCAACTGTATCGTCTCTGTTTGATCCAGTTACAACATCTATATCCCCATCTCCGTCTACATCTATAGCAAAAACAGAACGCGTAGCGTCAGTATTTGTTGTAATCACATGTTCAGTAAAACTCTCTGAGCCGTTATTTTCATACCAAGCAACAGTATCATCACGATTTGATCCTACTATAACATCTATATCTCCATCTCCATCTACATCTATCGCAAAAATGGAACGCGGATCATCTGGGCTATTAGTAATTAAATTTTCAGATTCTGATGTAAAATAATTATCACTAGTTAATAACCGTCTCGCATTTAATAATTCATATATCTCTGTTGTATTATTATTATTATTATTATTATTTTTATTATTATTGTTAAGACAAAATCCAAATATATTATATAATAAAAAAAACATTAAATAAATTGTTTTTATAAACATACATATAGAATATCATAGTAATTTTTTAGATGTTTTTTACATTATACAAATAATAATACAAATATATGTATATCGATTTATAACGATATACATATATTCTAACAATAATCTTTACAAATACCATATGACTTACGATGCCATTTACTAATACCGAATTCTTTAATTCCATCTAGATGTAATTTTGTACCATATCCTTTATTCTTATGAATACTATATTTATCTTTTAATTCTGGATTTTCTTCACATAATTCTTCAATATATTTATCACGCTCTGTTTTAGCCAATATAGACGCTGCTGCTATTGCGCAATATTTATTATCACCTCCTTCAATACAAATATGCTTGACCTGTGTAAATTCATCATCGTGAAAACGCATATATGGTTTAAAATCGTTTCCATCGACCAAAAGGAAATATTCATTTTTGTTTTTGCTATTATTGCTACCATTGCTATTATCAACGTCATCTCCAGAGCATGTACTATCAATAACATTTTTAATACTATTATGCATACTAGATAGTACAGATTGACGAATATTAATTTTATCAACTACTGTTTCGTCATTATAGGTAACACTCCAAGCTAGAGCGTTATTTTTTATATGCTCTGCTACCTCTAATATCTTTTTGCTACTGCTGAATTTCTTACTGTCTTTCATTGTATCATATTCAAATATATCGTCTTTAGGTAATACGACTGCGGCTGTATATACGCGTCCGAATAAAGGACCACGTCCTGCTTCGTCGATGCCTATTTCAAATGCTTCACTGTCTTCATTATAAAATTTAGTCAAAGGTTCTTGTTTTACTCTTGGCATTTACTAATCGGTATATTTTATCTATAAAATAATAATCATGGCAATATTTATATTCAATTTTAAATTTTTCTTAAAGTATAATATAGAATGAAGTTTGAAAAAATACATTTGTTTATTATTTTGTTATTGTCATTAATATTTGCAGGGTTTTTAGGCGACTTTCTACGTGAAGGCATGTCTTCTAATGCAGATGTTGTAGTTATTAAAGAAACTGAAGATGCTAGCAGTGCTCTTCCTGAAGGGGTCCATTCCTATGAAATTCCACCAGGACAGGAAGATATGTATATTTTAAAATCTGAGGTTGTTCCACCAGTATGCCCTGCTTGTCCTCAAGCATCTGTATGTCCTAAGCAAGAAAAATGTCAGCCTTGTCCTCCATGCGCAAGATGCCCTGAACCAGCATTTGAATGTAAAAAAGTACCCAACTATTCCAGTTCCAATGATAACTATTTACCTAGACCAGTTTTAGCTGACTTTAGCCAATTTGGTATGTAAATAAATGATTATATAATCATAATAAATTATGTAATCATTTCCTTCTTATTCCTATGTGTTCTTATCAGCGTGTTCTTATCAGCGTGTTCTTATTCACGTGTTTTTTTACACTTATCATCCATTTGAAACGTTTTACATTTTTCTTCTTTTGGAACGATCTTAATAATACATTTTGCCTTTTTTCCATATAATGGTTCTGTACATCCTTTTTCCTTATCTCTCTTATTTTTACGCGTTTTTTTGAACGTAAATTGCTTTGGTTTTTCATCCAAACATCTTGCTCTAAAATGCTCGTATCTTTCTCTCACATCACAATATGTTAATCCGGAATCTTTGCCTAAATTTTTATTAACGCGCTCGTGAAGAAGATATACATACCTAGAAAAACTATTGCGATCTTTCATACAATTCATTGTTAAAGGAAAGGCCTTGTAATTTTTTTTCAAATTCTCTCTACAATGTTTACATGGAAGTACATTGACCAGATTTAACATATAGTCTCTGTAGTGTTTTTTATCTTCATTTGTTGGCTTTACCGGATAGTTAAAACTCATTGTATGTAAAAAGTGCCACTGAGCAGGTCCCCATACACTAACAAGCATACCATCGCCGTCATTAAAATCATTTTTAGAAAAAACCCTTTTCTTTGTTTTACGTGATTTTGTATTTTTATGAGATTTTGTATTTTTATGAGATTTTGTATTTTTATGAGATTTCATATTACTACATTATTTAGAGAAAAAACTTTACGCATATATTATAATGAAAGAAACATATCAAAAAATATACCAAGATTTTTGTAATAATACAAAATCTACCTTTTACATAAATGCTCTTGTTATACTCCTTGTATTTTTATTTATAATTATACCTACACAGTCACCACAACTAGAATCTTCATTAAATACAAATACATTTACCAATATATTTGCTAGATTGGTTATCATTATATTACTTTCGTATTCATTATATGCAAATATCCTTTCATCCAATTCACTACTAGATATTGATAATATTTTTACAAGCCCCAATTTAGCAATAGTTCGCAATAATTTTCTTTTAAATAGTTTTTTCTCCTTCGTCATCTTATCATTTATAGTATATATATTCTATGATTTTATTAGATAATATATTATCTATTGAATGGAACATAATTCGTTTTTAAAAACATAATAATTCGTTTTTAAAAACATAATAATTCGTTTTTAAAAACATAATAATTCGTTTTTAAAAACAATGTTTTATATATAAAAATATATATAACATGTTTGAAAGTATTCAAGAAGGAGCATATAATTTACTTAGCAATACAAGATTTTGGATGATATTACTTCTGATTATAATTTTCTTAGTTATAGCTGGATACGTTTATAATAAATACGTCACACCCATGGTAGATACGCAATTCATTCCAAATAAAGAATTTCACGATACATCTGATTCATCAGGTTCATCAGATGACGCACCGGAAGTGGAGCTATTTATCTTTACCGTTGAATGGTGTCCCCATAGTAAAAAAGCAATCCCTATTTGGAACGAGTTAAAAGAAGAATTCAACGGCAAAATATACAATGGTCACAAATTAATTTTTCAACAAGTAGATGGTGAAGAAAATCCTACTTTAGCAGATAAATACAAGGTTGAAGGTTATCCTACTATTAAATTAGTAAAAGGTAATCAAATTATCGAATATGACGCCAAACCATCTCTTGAGCACTTGAAAGAATTTTTAAATAGCACTTTGGCTTAATTCGTTCTCTCCTGTCGCCTTTAGCTCCTTTTCATAATTTAAAAATAAATCAGCATATGACTTACCTTGATCTATTAATTCATTCATCATTTCTGTATTTGTTAAATAGTCAAACCAGGTAGAAAAATCCGCTAATTTTTTATCACATATACATTTTAACTCATATCTTATAGGTTTAGGATCAGATTCAATTTGAATAAATTTAATAATTTGACTCATAGATGCCTGTAAGTACTGAAATACATTCATTTCATTATTTATAATTTGTTCCATGTTACTCCATTTGTTCTTAATTCCCAATACTTCATCTTCATTACATTCTTCCTGGTGTAAGCATTCGTTTATTGGGTAATTATCAAATAAACTTCCATCGACATAACATTTATCACCGTCAATTACTGGTTTAAATAATATTGGAACAGCACTACTCATTTCTAGTGCTATTATTAATGATAAGTCTGGATGTGTTTTATGACTTACATCTATTTTTTGAAAGGAATTCATTTCTACCGTAAAAAAATGTAAATCAATCTGATTATATTCATAATATTCTTTTAACGTAATTTCTTCTGTCAAGTCTTTTGCTGTTAATAATGGTTTTAACATTTCTCCTACCATACTAACTTGAAACATACCTTTATTGTAATACATATTAATGAAATTATCTGGCTCCATTTTAAATACCTTACTCCATGGTCGCTTTAAAAAATAATCATCTAACGTTTTCCAATCATATTTTAATGATATAATAGTGGCGATAATAGCTCCTGCCGAAGTACCATATATTGATTTAATATTATCTAGTCTAATAAATTCTGCTTCAAATAAGTGTTTTATAGCACCATAACATAACATTCCAGTTGGTCCACCTCCATTAATTACCAAATGCTTAATCATATATCTTATTTATATATGATTAATTATTATTAAGTATTTTTGTATATTACTAAAACTAATTATGTTTATAATTCTTGGTCTAATTTATTGTATTCTTGGTCTAATTCCACTTCTAATTCATTACCTTCTCTAAAGTAATATTTATGAAACATTTTTTGTAGAACACCAATTACAGACAATATGCCAAAACTAAATAAATAAAACTTTATATGCCCTTCTATACATACTGATTTTGATGTAAAAATATGATATAAATAAATTAACAATAATCCAATTAATAATGTAAAAATATTATGTAACATATATTCTATATTTTCGTTAAGTTCTACATAATAATTATCATCTGGTAAATAATGTTTTATAGCAAAATGACTAAATAATGATATTACCCATAATATCTTTACAATCAATATGAATATTAATAGCATATTTAATTTTACATCTTTTTTCTCAGGCATATTATATACTATTTATTGATATTATTTTCTCTCATCATGTTCTCTTTTTTGTAAATGCCGTATTTTCATTTTATTTTTTTCTACAGACAGAATAATATGAATATTTTTACATTATCTGATGAGAATGATTTAACAGATAAAATCAGTTTGGATGATTTGTTTGAAAAGAAGAGAGAAATTGCCGAAAGTAAACTAACATTATATAACAAAATTTTAAATAGAATACATAATAAAATTAAACTAACTTCCAATCAAAATCGAGGGAAAGAGCAATTTTTATGGTACTTAATTCCTGAAGTAATGATTGGTGTTTCAAGGTATGATGTAGCTGAATGCACTGGTTATATTTTACGCAAATTACGCGAAAATGATTTAGTTGTGAGATATACGCATCCAAATCTCATTTTTATTAGTTGGTCACATTGGATACCAGGTTATGTTCGTCAGGAATATAAGAAACAGACAGGTACTGTTATTGATGGATACGGACAACCAGTCGATAAAACTCCTCAAATCGAGAACGGTAACAACAACAATCTTACGAATGCTGATCAGTCTCTTCTAAATAAACAAGGGACTTCCATCAATGTAACGAAAGAAAAAGACAAGGATTATAATTCCACTAAAAACTATAAACCGAGTGGTATTTATAATAATGACATTTTAGAGCGTATTCAGAACAAATTTACTACGTAATATTCGTCTATTTAACAGACGAATACGACAAAACGATGGTGAGCGGAGATATAAGTTTTCAATATTATCCTTTAACCAAATTTAATATCTCCCTATACAGAGTGTTCCGATACCCTGACAATGAGGGCATTTACAATATCCTTTTCCGCCTCTATATGTTTCTTCGCAATAAGCATGTAATTGAATATTACATTGGACACATTGGACACATTGGACACATTGGGCACAATCGTTGTTATCTACTTGTTCCCAACAGATTAAACAATCATTATTTTCGTTTATTATACGACTAGAATAGGTATTTCCCATTTTAGATAATAATTATTTATTGATACTTATTCTATTTATAATAAATATCAATTTTATATAGTATTGTGTAATATGAATTATCTGTATATATTTTGTAGCGCGTTACTTATGTCCCAAAATTACAAAACACACAATTCAATTATGTATTCGTCGATTTCAACCGATAAATAAAACAGCCATTTTAAGCACTTTTTTATCCCCTTAATCGAATGAATGTAAAATGACTTTTTGGATTTCGGTTTTTTCGGACATGCTTTTCATGTAGGTAAATTGCGCTTGATGATTTTCATTTTTCAAAATTCTGAAAAAGTCATGTAGGGCATGTAGGTAGCCCCCTACATATGAAGGGATGTTTTTTAGGGCAAAAAACCTTGGTTGTTTTTGATACATGTAGGTATTTCACTTTTTACTTTTTTTTCAATTCTCTTTTGGGAAAATCAAAAATCAACATGCTTTTTTTGTGTGTTTTTTGAAATTTTGAAATTAGAAATGAAAAAAACGTGAAAATGCGTTTTAGAGCTTAATGCTCTCATTTTCATTTCAAATTGTTTTCATTTGTTACTGTAATTTTTTTAGTATTTTTGCGATAGAATTTAGGCATTTTTTGTGTAACTCTAATATAGAGTTACAATGGATACCATTTTCATGCCAAAAAATGCCGCAATTTACGAGTGTAAAAATTGTGACTTTTCATGTAGTAAAGAAAGCAACTGGAATAAACATTTATTGACACGTAAGCATCAGAAGAGTTACATTGGAGTTACAAAAAATGCCGAAAAAATGCCGAAAAATGCCAATCATTTTGAATGCGAATGTGGTAACGTATATAAATTTAGGCAGGGATTATATAAACATAAAAAGAAATGTACTGTTGCGGCATTTGAACCGACTACTATTGCTCTACATGATGTAGGGACAGTTCCTACAGAAATAGATAAAGATATGTTGGTGAATATGCTTTTAAAGAATCAGGATATTATGGAAAATGTTATTTTGAAGAATCAAGACGTGATGGAGAAGATGATGGAAATAATGCCGTCTATGGGAAGCAATAATCACTCTAACAATACAACAACCACCAATAGTCATAATACGCAGAATTTTAACATACAAATGTTCTTAAACGAGCACTGTAAGAATGCGATGAATTTGAAAGAATTTATCGAATCGCTACCTATAACTGCCGAAACATATGATAATACGATTGAAAATGGATTGACCAAAACGATTACGAATATGATAACAAATGGACTGAATGAGCTGGATGTATTAGAGAGACCAATTCATTGTACCGACGCTTCTAGAAAAACCATCTACGTGAAAGAAGAAGATAATTGGGAAAAAGATAATAAATTAATTCGTGTTCTAGAGGGTATACGTAATTTGGCATATAAACAAAGAACGATGATTAATAAATGGAAAGATATAAATTCCGGATGGGATAAAGACGAAAGTATACAGCTAAAACTTACAAATTTAATATGTAATTCAATGACGGATATTGAAAATGATGAAAAAGAAACCAGTAAGATTATTCGCGCTATAGGCAAGAATACATATTTAACTGGTGAAATTAAAAATGTATATACGTAATTTAGATTGGTTTGGGATCAGCTGTGGCAGCAGCAGGATCAGTCGTGGCAGCAGCAGGATCAGCGGTGGCAGCAGCAGGATCAGCGGTGGCAGCAGTAGGATCAGCCGCGGCAGCAGTAGGATCAGCCGCGGCAGCAGTAGGATCAGCATCGCCAGTGCGTGTGGGAGGAGGATTTTCACTGTTTTCTAAAGCACTTTTTACAACATCGTCCATTTCTCCCTTATTAGGTTCTAGAGAAACGGTTTGCTCAACGTTTTCCTGTAATTTCTTAATCTGAGCAGTAGATGTATCCATAATCTGTTTCTCTACCAATGCTTCAAATATCTGTAATCCTCTAAAGAAATCTTCCTCACAAGTAGTGTATAATTTCAAAATACCAACACGAGAATCCGTTATTAATTTTGATAATAATTTATTGTCTAATTTGGGATTAATAACAATCAGTTTTTTATTAGCATCTTGAGGGTCTTTGATAAAAACAAACAATTGGTCTATAATGGCTAATAAAGCAGTTTGATTGTCTTCTGTATTCTTCATCATTGCTTTCACATTATCTACATACTCCTTGAATAACTTTTCCTTAAGAGTTCCCTTGTATGTTTTTGTAAAAGCTCCATTTGCCTTACATGAATTAAT
>Ga0233415_10000594_pt1 | contig 16680 bp, 17 predicted proteins | sample Na_anoxic_12_MG_FD_188631 | JGI IMG/M metagenome (GOLD analysis project Ga0233415, IMG submission 188631) | Seawater microbial communities from Saanich Inlet, British Columbia, Canada - Na_anoxic_12_MG | ecosystem: Environmental > Aquatic > Marine > Inlet | place: Canada: British Columbia... | reverse complement strand
TTGTAAATGATATCAACATGTTAGAGTGCCCTATGCACACATTTTTCCCCTTTCTATTTCTTCTTTCTTTTGTTCTTCTCTTTGTTTAGTCTTCTCTTTCTCTTAATTTATTTATAAATTATAGGAAAGAGTAAAAGCGTAAATTCAAAATTACCCAAACCCAAAACTACTTGACGCACGGAGCAGGGCTCGCTTCGCTCACCTTCTCCTTTGTGCGTCAAGATGGCAGTGCCGGAGGACCGGCACTGTAGACGGGGCAAGCCCCGGTGTGATGTCCAAGGGAAGGAGCCCTTGGAAGTCAGCGAAGCTCAAAGCCTGCCCTCGGCGAATAATTAACAAGCCTTGGCCGGCCAAAACCTTTAATATATTTGGCTATATAGAACAAAAAAAGCTTGACAAAACATATTTCTCTCTTGTATAGGGTAAGCAAGGGAGTATTTATGACTGCAAAAGTCACGCCTGTAAGCTTTCCACGTACATTTTCTGATATCGGAAAGGCAATCGCCGATCTTCCAGATGAGGTAGTTCAACACTTATCTTTTTCACTTAGCAAACCAATTGCAGGAGAATCTATTGGCGGCGGAAAACCCGATGTTGATGAAGACGGTTTTCCTCTTTTGTCCGGTTTAACGGATTATACTTCATTTCATGTTCTTCAGCAGAGATGCTGGTCTAAGTTTGTTCGTAACCCACAAATAAATTCCTATGTTCGAGATTACGCCGGAAACTTAACAGGCTTTGGTTTCGAAACTACTTCACACGTCCCTGAGATTAATGATGTTTTGGATTTAATCTCCGAGGATCCAAGGAACAATCTGCTTATAAACATGACCAAGTATGTTGCTCGGGCCGAGATTGAGGGGGAGCTATTTCTGCCATTAACTTTACACAAAGATGGTTTTGTTGAGGTAGATTTTGCTGATCCTTCATCCTTGAAAGGTGGGGGAGATAAGAACAGCGGAATTATTTTTCATCCAAAAAAGCCCACAATGCCTCTGTTGTACCTCTTTGAAGTACCCGCAGCGCAGGGCACCGAGATTCATGCCTACCCATCTATCTACCTGGCTTATTACCCACAACTTTGGGATAAAGTTAATGGGCATAAGAATCTTTCAGGGAAGAAGATTGTATATCCAAAGAAATCCGGGAAGCCATATTCTCAGTTTGGTGGTTTTTGCTCATTTGTTGTTTCTTGGAATAAAGGCTTTTTAACACCACGCAACGTTTCTCATATTAGGACTACTTTAGAGTGGTTGACCTACTATGAGGATCTTAAAAAATATGAAATAGACCATAAGAAATCGTCAGGAGCTTATTTGTGGATAATCACGTTTGAAGATATCAAGGCATTTAGAGCATGGGTAAGTTTGTCTGATGAAGAGAGGGCCTCTTGTGGATTGATGGAGGCCAAAACGCCTGGTGGTACACTGATGGTTCCTCCAGGGACCAAAGTTTCGTGTGTAAATCCACAGCTTGCTTCTATTTCAGGTACGGATACAGATATTCTTCGTATGGTGGTGTCTGGACTGAACCGCCCCGAAGATATGGTGACGGGCGTAACCTCGGGGAGTACCTTTGCTGGAATTAAGGCTTCCAGAGGCCCACAGGCTGATAGGACTCGGGATGAGATTGCATACTTCGACCGGTTTTTAATATACGAGTTTTGGAGGGCAATCTTCTTTTTGCATTCGGCGGCAACTGGTATGCGGAATACGTTTAGGGTACAGGAAGTCGTTGGGTTTGATAAAAAGAAAGAGCCATTAACTAGGTGGGTTAAGAAGCCTGCTCATAAGCTTATTTCAATTGGGTTCCCGACTTCTGAGATCTCAGATACTGAGAGTACGGCTAAGGGTCTTCTCGGAGTTAAGCATGGGTCGGTAGTTGATACTTTGGGAATTCCGAGGGAGAATGTGGCCAGGAAAATGGGCTTTAGTGGGTACCGGAGACTTCGCTATCAAGCAGCGGAGGAGGAGATGGATCTTCCTGAGTTGATTTTAACTGAAGATGACGATTCTGTTCAGGAAAAGAAACTTGAGCCCAAAAAGGATCCCAAAGTTAGAGAGGAGAAGAAGTAATGTCTCAGAAAGTGATTGATAAAAATAAGCACTCCGAAAGTATTCAGATAGATCCTAACGCTTTGCACATTATGGACCCCTTAGATTGTGGCTTTGAGTTTGCAGAAGCCAAAGAAGGGGTGCCTCGCACGTTTAGGATGGTGGGGTATTCCGGAAAAGTAATAAAGGGTCATTGGTGGTGGGGCAACCTTGCCATTGATTTGGAAGGTATACGATTTAGTAAGCCAAAATTTCCAATTTTGCGGGATCATGATACAAATAGAGAAATGGCTTTTTCTAAGAAGCCCCAGGTTTCAAACGAAGAAGGTCTTGTGTTTACTGAAAAGGAAGTCACGTTTTTGGAGACGGATGAGGCTGCTGACTTTCTTTCTAATTCAAAAGCAGGGTTTCCTTATCAGGCCTCTATTTCTGGTAGGCCTAGTGTAGTTGAGCAAATTGAGGAGGGTGAATCTGTTACTGTGAATGGGCATACTCTCAAAGGTCCAGGAACTGTATGGCGAAAAACAGAGTTTAAAGAGTGCTCTATATGTGTATTCGGATATGATGATCAAACCACGGCGCAGGCTTTTTCATCGAGCGGACAGCACGTTAACATAGAAGTAGAAAGTATCAGGTCGGGTCATAACCAACAAATCGACAACATGGAGGTATCCAATATGGATTTGATTAAATTGAAAGAAGAATCTCCAAAGGAGTATGAGTCCCTTATGGCTCAGGTGGCGGAGGCCAATAAAGCCGAAACTACTAAAGCTATAGAAGTTGCACTATCAGATGCAGCCGGGGAGTTCAAAACTCAGTTGGATGAGAAGGATTCACAAATTACTTCTCTTATTACAGAAAAGGACGGTCTTTCTGAAAGTCTTTCTGACGTTGAAAGGCGGTGTCTTTCTTTGGAAAAGAAGGATGCTCTTCGGGAAGAGTCTGATATCGAAGCTCAGGTGGCATCTATATGGGCAACGGCTTTAGCCAAAAGTGGGCTGCCCGCATGGTTGTATCCAAAAGTTGAAAAGCAAGTCACCAGGAATAAGTTCATGGCTGACGGTGTTTTTGACAAAACTGCATTTGTTGAGGCAGTCAACACCGAGATCGCTGATTGGGAAACCAAGAGTGGTCAAGAAGAGGTTGAGGGCTTTGGCATCACAGTTAGAGACTCTGAAGGTCATTCCAGGCCTGAGCAGATGGTTTCTGACACAATCGTTGATAGAATGTTGGGTTACGTGGGGCAGGTTTCCCAGGCAGCTCATTAAAGTAGTTCAGTATTATAGGAGGTAAATCTTATGGCAAGTGGAGCTATTGGAGGAAGCACTCCTCAATTGAATAGGGGGCCAGAAGTACCAGGATACAAGGCTCTATACTTTTCAATTCGGGAAATTGCTCTCATAAAAGATAAAACATGTCAGCCTGGGTACGGTGTACTCAGAGCTGGGACTATTATGGCTGAGAATATTTCAGCGGCTGGTGGAAAGGGGCTATTAGTTCCTTGTGCCACAACTCTTTTCGCTGTGGGGGATGTTGGCAGGGCTTTTGCTCTGGTCGATGTTGCCACCGGCGTGGACGTTATTAACGTGACCATGGAAGATTCCTACAAGTTTAAGGTGGGGGACGACCTGATTTTGGCAAACAACGATGGTGGTGGTGAGTATGGAAATGGTGCAGCAATTATATCGATTGATCGTACCACCATGCCCCATTATGCGATCATTACCTTTACAACCGGAATTGCCACAGCCAATAACACAGTGGCGAAAGCCTGTTGTTGTTATGTTGAGGCTGGGGCTGCTACCAAGTTGTCCACAGCCAAATACATCTTGGACAAAGATGCTGATACCGGTGTTGGTGTGGATGCTCAGGGAGCAAATGTACCTGTACTTATAAGTAACGCCATTCTTTATACAAACTCCCTGGTTAACTTTGATGCGGCTGCCAAAACTGCCCTTGGGACAGTGGATGATGGTCAGCACACAATTCTGAAATAAGGAGGTGCCAAATGAAAGGTACGGCTGGTATACCGGCTCTTGAGCTGGTAACACTAAACAAATTAATCAGTAAGTTTGACAGGGCGCCTTCCATGTTCTTCTCAAGCTTATTTCCGACACAGCAGTATGACTCTGACACCATAAAGTGGGAGTTGGAGTATGGCTCTGCGGGCATGACCCCATTTGTAGCACCAGGTTCGGTGGCTCCTGTAGTTGGGCTGGACGGTGTTGGGGAAGCAAGTGCGAAGGCTGCTTATTGGAAGGAAAAGATGTACTTTGATGAGGAGTTTCTTAACAATCTTCGGGAGCCCGGAACGTGGGCTACGTACCAAACAGCAGAAAGAAAGCTGTCCCGTGGAGCAAGAAAGCTTCGTTATCGAGTAGATCGCAGACGTGAGTGGATGAGCTGTAAGATGCTGCTGGACGGTGCCATTTCTTATACCCAAAAGGGTGGAACCAAAATCAGTATCAGTTATGGAATTCCCGCTTCGCATATGGTTACTTTAACTGGTAATGATTGTTGGAACGTTACCCACGCAGATTCAGTTCCTGTTGAGGATGTCTATGACGGAAAGACGGTTGTTTCCGAGGATTCCTTATCACAGGTTAACCACGCTGTGCTTAACAGTTCACTGTTGAAAGTTCTGCTTATGAAGGGAACGATTCAAGCCTTGCTTGCCAAGAGTTCATTTGGCGATGGTGATCTCTTCAAGAATCCTGCCCAAGTTATTGGAACTCTTTTGGGTGTTGGGCCACTGACAGTCTATGATGAAATGTTCGAAATCACAGGTTGGCTTACCACTGCTGTAGCTGCTGGTGGAGGTGCTAGTTATGCATGTTATGTTGATGATGCTTCTGACTTTGAGGTGGGCGGAACCGCTCGCTTTGTAGATATGAGTGAAGTCAATGTTTGGGAGGATGAGGTCATAGAGGCTGTGGATGTAGCAGCTGGAACTGTTACAGTGGTAGCTGGCCCAGCTTTGGCTTTCAAAGCCGGTGAAGATAAGATCATTATGAGGAAGAAATTTATTCCAGACAACGTGTTTTTCATGTTTGCTGATAATGCAGAAGGTGAACCCATAGCTGAGTTCATGGAAGCTCCTCATGGTCTTGGTCGTAATTGGGGGCAATTTGCTGACACGAAGGACCAGTGGGATCCGAGCGGTGTGTACATGCGTATCTGCGATAAAGGACTACCCGTACTTTATCATCCGGATACGACTTACAAAATAACTGTTTTTTAGGAGGCAAAGTAATAATATACTATGGGGGAGCCCTTATGGGCTCCTTCATTTCATAAGGAGTTCAACTGAATGAAAGTTAAAACAACTTGCACTATAAAAGGCACAGGTATTGGGGTAATTTCTATGGGGACCGTTTTTGAAGGAACGGAAGAAACACTCCCCAGTTGGATCCTTCCGGAACTGGCATTAAATCGAGGCATTCTTGAAGTTTTGCCCGAGCCAAAGAGGGCGGTAAGTAGGCCAAAGGCTATTAAGCCCAAGAAGGAAGCTTTGAAGAAGAAAGAATTTAGTAAAAAACCCGATACATTGAGGGAGAAACTAACAAAGACGGAGAAGTAGTATGGCCATTCAAGATCTTGACGACTTCACTGACCAGGTATCTGTTGAGTTGGGCAGTCTCGCTTCTAGTGTTGGAGTTGATGCTTTTGATTCAGCCAGTGAGAAAACATACAATGAGGTTCAGTGGTCTTATCCAATTACTGATCCATTTAAATCGTTCTGGTTCTTAGAGCGGGGCAAGCGACATTTACTCCAGATCTTTCTGATCGAAGCTGCCCACAAATTTAGGTACAAACAGATATCTCTCAATCAAAGATTTGACCATTATCTTTTATTAATAAAGAAAATGGACGAGGACTTTCTTCGTGCGACTGAGGAAAATCCCGAAGCATTCCCGGCCTCAGTCGGTGGTGTTTCCTTCCCATATTATATTGCAAATACATTTACTTATGACTTTCTTGGGCGGAGTTTGGGAACATGAGTATAGGGCCGGATTTAGCAGAAGTTCTTAAGGAAGTAGGAACTTCGATTAAGATTTATAAGCCCAGTGGAACGGAGGTTCTTGGAGAGTATCTTGATTTTGATATAAACCGCCAAGTAACGAAACCCTTTATCCGAGAGTTTTTTGTAGAGGCCTCTTTTTCTTATGTCACACAGGTTGTTTGTGGTGATGTTATCGAGTTTCTTATAGATGGCCGAAAATTCTTGGTTATGAACTTGACTGCTGAATTCTTTGAGAACCAAATTATTAATAATAACGCTGTTTTGTATAAGTGTAATGAGGTGGTCACGATAAAGCGGCCTACGAAGGGAGCTTGGAATGCAGACTACGAGAGACAGATCTCTTGGTTGGATGTAACTGTTGATGTCCCAATCCTTTTGACCGAACGTTTTTTTGGTACTGGTTTGGGAGCTGTTAGCCCACAAGATTTTATGGAGTACGACATCTTGGATAATCAGATATATATATCTGGCTACTATGGTGTGAAGCCTTTAGATAGAGTTTGGCTGTCAAATACAGAATTTTTTCAGGTTGATTTTGTTGAAAAGCGAAAGTTTGACGGGGTTTGGTCCTGCGTTTTATCTGGGGATACTCGAGGAGGAATTGATGTGGATGTGGGTCTTTTTGATGGTAAGGTGGTGGTTGTTTAATGAAAAAGTTGACTCGGGAAGGGAAGGTTCGGATTAGTAAACAGTTGACGAAAGAGAATTATGCTCAAGGGGGTCATACTGTTTATGTACACGGTGATGAGCCTACAGTAATAATTGTGCAGGGTCGGGATGCTATTCTTCCTTCGGGTAGCAGACTGCCTGTTCCTGAAGAGTGGTGGGTGTGATGTGGAGAAAGACTAAAGTTCCTACATCTGGTCGGCTGCTTACTTTGGGCCGAGAGGGTCTTGGGCAGTTTGTGAGTGAGATTACCGCCTTCGAACAAATGATTGGGTACTCTAAGCACCATTTTGCGTCGTTTGCTGATAATAGGTGTGATGGTGTAAAGGGCGGTGCCAGATTTACGGCTTCTGTTTGTAAGTTGGTTGTGGGGATGATTAAAGAAAACATTTCTATTGGTGGAGCAGGTCTTCCAGTGCAGTGGCCAGACTTGAGTACTGATTATGAAATAGCGAAAGAAAAATATGTTGGGGGTCTGGGTCAATGGCGTTTAACGGATAAGATTATTAGTAGCATAGGTGTTCAGAAGCGGTGGGGTGAAGCGGGCCGTAGCGTGGGTATTTATGGTAATAAGTATATCCCAAAAATAGGTTTTGCAGCTATGCGTGGGGGAAAACCTTCCGGAACCATTAGGCCTTCTACTTATGCCTTTTGGAACGAATTTGGAACTGATAAAACCAAGTACTCTGGAGGCCAACCCCCAAGGCCTGTTTTTATTCCTACTTTTCAACAGTTTGCTCGTAAATATTTACCTGGTTTGGCTGATGCAATCTCCGAATCTCTTGATGAAGATTTTGAAAGACTAAAGAAAAATATTTACAAAAAGGGCGGGAAGCACATTGGTGGGGGTGTTGGTGGTAAACTTACTACAGGACACCAGAAACCAGGTCAGCTGGAGTTTCGTCCAGATGCCATTCTTGGAGAGGTTAAAGTTGAGAGGCCAATGGGAGCAAAAGGTTGGCAGGACAAGTACAATAAAAAGGTAAAGGCTGATATGGCCTCTTCAGGAGCTAATAAGTGGTTAGCAGAGCACGCTGGTGAATTGGGTGGCTTTGAGGATTAAATGAAGGTTTTAGGTATCTCTGTTAAGCAGGTTGTGGTGGGGATTGAATTTACTCCGGATGATTTGGCTAAGTTAAAATGGTTTTTAGACAAGGCTTCGATTGAGTACAACGGAGAAAGTGACTTTGAAAGAAGCGGTCAGGAATATGTGACTAAAGAACTGTACCCTATACTTGTTAGTTTATTAAAGGAACTGGAAAATGCCCCTGGATGAGACAGCGAAGTTATCTACCATAGTAAGATCTTTAAAGAAATACCTTGTTGACTCATTGTATACCACAGAGTCTATCCAGTTAGATTTTGATAAAAGTTATCAGGATGTATATGAGGCCCTTCCTGATAGGGTGGATCAATGGGTAATAGTAGCATTTGATCCATCTAACATGGATACTTTGTCTGCAATGGGGTTTACTCTTTTTCTTTATAGCCGCAAAGATCCGGAAGCTGTAGATTTATTCGCTCTGAGAGACAAGGTGATGGCTTATTTGGTAGATGTCACCCAAACGGATAGTATGGCTCGTATTAATCTTTACAACGCAGCTTGGGGCATTGTGGGGGCCGCTGTGATAGTTTTGCCCGCTGGCCGACAAGAGTCAAGCAATTTTGTGGCAGAAGATGGAACTAAGTTTCGGTATATTTCAGCTATTCTGCGTTGGGGGGCTAAAGTTTAGTGCCTGGAAGGAGAGAGAAAACCAGCTTTGTTTATTGTGAGCAGTGTGGTAAAAAACTATTAGAAAGACAACCGAATGGAGTCTGGCGGTTTAGGTTTGGAAGAATTCAAGGAAGCAATGAGACTATTGTTGATATACTTTTTTATGGTAGTTTAAGATTTAAGTGTACACGAAGAACTTGTGGTCATGTGAATGTATTGAATTTTTTTCCAGGTGCTCCTGGAGAGGCTGATTTTAAGTTGCCCTACATAAAGGGCATAAATTAAAATGACCTGATATTTTATAGCAATCTTATTCTGAGAAGCCCTTAAAAAGGGCCTGCGCCAAGCAATCCTTAACGGAAAAGACTAAATTAGAACGTAATATAGGAGGTAGTGCATTATGGCTAGGTCCGGCCCCACCACGAAAGACACTTCAACGATCCCGTTAGGGCTTGCCCAAATTAGGGTTGGTGATAGCGCATCAAATATCGCTACAGCAACCTCTGTGCTTGCAGCAGCAGCTTCAATAGGTGCTCTTGCGAATACAAAGTTTGCGGGCAACGTTGATTATTGGAAGCTTGAATCTGGTTTCCCATTATTGGAAGATTTGTCTATACCAATTAGGGAGGCTGCATCTCTGGAGTGTGCTTTTAAAGAGCTTACTCCATACAACATGGCTTTGGCCAGAGGAATTGATCCAGCGGCAGCACAAGTAGCGGCAGTGGCCTTTGTTGATAAAGTTACAGTAGGTGGAGGCAACGCTGGGGATATTACTGTTACTGATGCCGGTGGGGTGGTGAGTGATACCTGGGTAGTGACCTTTGACGATGCAACACATTACACTGTTCATGGAATAGCTACAGGTGTACTTTGCTCAGGAACCCTTATTGGTGCGGCATGCGCCCCGGACAATGGTGGTAATCCATATTTCAATATTCCAATCGACTTCTTCGATGCAAGTTGGCTGGCGGATGAGTCCTATGTCTTTAAGACAACGGCTTATGTTGCTGATGGTGGATATTCAAGTGCCCACTCTGGCACTATTAACCTTGGTAATTTGGCAGCTCCGGCCTTTGTTCGTATGGAAGCGGTATACACCTATCCGAATCAGACGAACCATATGTATATAATCTTCCCCAGGGCGAATGTTACATCTTCTGCTGAAATTGATTTAGCGGCTGAGGACACGATTGCATCGCCACTCGTTTTTGAGGGAAAAAGAGCTGACTCGGATACTTCCGGGGGTGATGCTGCATGGGATAGTGCGCCTATTGGGATAGTAATCTTCGATTGAGGTTGACTAATCTGATAGGGATTGACAAATAATTAACTTCCTGCTATGGTAGTTTTAAAATCATAGCAGGAGGTTCTTATGAAAATATGTTCAATCGAGGGATGCTCGAAACCGGTATTGTGTAGGGGGCTTTGTAATACGCACTATATAAGGTGGCAGAGACATGGGGATCCACTTTATAGGAAGACTCAAAAGTTGGGCACAAGGAAATGTAAGCATTATGGGTGTAATCGGCTAAATGAAATTGGAGAATATTGTACTAAACATTATCAGCGATATATGAGGCTGGGGAGCACTGATGATTCAGTTCTTAAAAATCTTAAATCAGTATCTCCAAAAAAACGAATTTGGTTGTGCTCTGAGGTGGATCCGGAAACAGGATGTTGGATTTGGCAAAAAGGAAAAGACAAAGATGGTTATGGGCAGTTTTCTTTTAAAAATAGGAATTATAGAGCGCACCGTGTTGCTTATAGGCTCTATGTTGGACCAATTCCGAGGGGAATGCAGGTGCTTCATAAATTTGATAACCCGTCGTGCGTGAACCCAAATCATTTATTTTTAGGAGACAACGATATTAACATGGCTGATATGGTTCAGAAAGATAGGCAAGCTAAGGGAGAAGCCAATGGTCTTTCAAAGTTGACAGAGGATCAAGTGAGGGAGATCAAGAAAAGATTGCTTGGAACTGAAACCACAAGTGATATTGCTAGGGATTATCCGGTTGATCGAAAAGTGGTCAGTAGGATCAATGCAGGAACGAATTGGAAACATATTAAATAATTGGAGCTTATTATGAATGAAAAGAAAATGATCAAAGATATTAAGACTCGATTGTCTAAAGGAGAAGAACTGCGTGATGTGGCCAGGCGGTATGGTATGTCTTGTCGGGCAATTTGTAGGCTCACAGCCGAAGTTCCCAAAACAGATTTGAAAGATGAATTTATTGACTCTGATTTTATACCAGAAGGTTCTGAATAGGTTTTAGTTTTTCAATCCGCTTAGGAAATCACCAAGCAAAGTTTTTATTTTGTTTTATGTAAATTTAATCTCTAAGGAGAAGTATACATGGGGAAGCTTAATCCACAGATTTGTACCATAGAGATTGGTATTCGATCTCTTCGAGAAGTCCAAATTTTTCCACTCTCACTCGCTGATCAAACCAAAACAGCTCGTATTTTAGCTAAGGCTTTTCAAGAAATTATGGAAAAGCTTTCTTCCTTTGGAGGGGACGGAGAAAATCCGGGGGAGGATAGTCTTTCTTCTATGGCAAAGCAACTTTCAGACATCGATGTTATGGAATTTATTGCTTCTGCTATTCAGGAAAATCTTGAGATTATTTTGGAGTTGGTGGTTGATAAAGAAGAGATGCTATCAATGGAGGAATTGACTAACGAGCAGTTTTATAACCTGGTCGAGATAATTTATGAAGTAAACTATGAGGCGACCTCAAAAAACTTCATGGCCCTTTTGAAGAGGGTGCGGGGAGCGGTTCCTCCGGAGAAGAAGATGAGGAAGAAGGTATCTCACTCGAAGAAGCCATCGCCGGAGTCTGCCGTTGGTACAACTACAGATTAGAGGATTTTTATACTAAATCTTTTTTTCAAGGAGGTTTGACATACGATCAAATAGTGGGTCTGTATGAGTATAAGTTAAAAGAGGATGAAGATAGTCTTCGTTTTCAGGCAGCTATTCATGGAGCTAAACTAAAAGAGTCTGGACGGCCTTCTTCCAAAGATAATTTGGGTAGGCCAGTTCCTATGTTTGGGGATCCAAAGGATTATGAATCAGTATCTCAAGAAGAACGAGAAGAAATGACACAGAAAATGTTAGGTAAGCATAAAGTTTGGGCTGGCGGGGCATTTGCAGGAAAGTAATGTCTACTTCTTTTGACATAACAGGCCGAATAAACGCTGTAGTAAGTTCTGGCAGCCTCAACATGCTTAAGAAGCTCCAGACAGAGCTAAGGAAAACAGCAAAAGCCCTGCTAAAGATGGGAGAAACCAGTACGGCTAACGCTATGGGCCACACAGCTATGGCCCTGGACAAAGTAGCCGCTGGGATGGGTAAAGTAACGGAAAATGGTAAGAAGGCGGTAGAGGCTACTACTAAGACTGCTAAGGCCATAGTAAAAACCACCGCTGCTGCTGAAAAATCCCAAAAGGTCTATAAACAAGTAGCTGAGGGTTATAAATTAAATGCAGTAGAGGCAGGAGCCCTATATAAAGCCGTTACTAGACTTGGTCAAAAGTACGGTTATGCCGCTAATATGCAAAAAGAGTGGGTTCCTACTCTTAAGTCTTCACTTGCTGAAATCTACAAACAAAAGGCCGCATTAGTTGCCTCCGGCAAAGCGATCACCACGCATGTTTCAAGTCAGGAGCTTTTTGATCGTACAAACAGAAAGCTCGCTTCTGGTCTTCACACCGTTTCTGGAAAATTTACTGACTATGATCAAGCTATGTCAAAGTCCTTGGGTAGGAGTCCGGCTTTTCGGAAGGAAGTTGATAAAATTGCTGGGGCTGTAGGCAAGCAAGGAGCAGCTTTTAAAAGTCAATTTGCCGCTTTGACGAAGGCGGATGATCTTTGGAGAAAACATGTAACCACACTTCATAGATCAGGTGAGGTGACCACTAAGGTCGCCAAGCAGATGTATGCGGCCTCTGATCATTTTAGTATGCCTTTGGAGAAGCTTCGAGCCAATATTAAATCAACTATTCCCCAAGTCGGTTTATTTAGTCGAGCAATGTCCTCCTTGGTATCTCACTTAAGGAGTTTTGCTTCTTATGCCGCCGCTGCGACAATCATTTCGGGGATAGCTGGAATATTTGGCCTAGCAACCAGAGCGGTTGTTAAATACGATCAAGCTCTTCATGATTTGCAGGCCATTACTCGGGCAACTGATGACGAAGTTACTATGATGGGAGAAAAGATTCGGGAAGTTGGTAGGACGACTAAATTCTCTGCGAGTGAAGTGGCCGTGGCCATGAGAACTTTGGGCCAGGCAGGCTTTACAGCATCGGAGGCAATATCCTCTATAGGGGCTGTTGCTAATTTGGCCACCGGCACTTTAACCAGCATGAAAACCGTTGTGGATTTAATTACGACGGCCATTCGAGCATTTGATTTGCAAGCTACCGAGACCGGTCGGGTGGCCGATGTCTTTGCAAATGCGGTCAACCGATCCAAACTCACCATAGACAAACTCAGAATAGCCTTTAACTATATTGGCCCAATTGCGGCTAAAGCAGGGATTGCTTTCGAAGAAACTAATGCCACTATGATGATGTTGGCAAATGCAGGTATTCGGGCCAGCACGATTGGCACAGGGTTGCGTAGAACCTTTCAGCAATTAATTGATCCAACTGATGATTTAAAAGCCGCTATAGAGGCCGCAGGGTACACTGTCGAAGACTTTAATCCCCAGATGAATGATATGAGGGATATTATTCGTAGGTTGACAGAGATCGTTCCGGATGCGGAGTCTGCGTTTAAAATGTTTTCACTGAGATCCGCTGCTGCCGTAGCTGCCTTATCCTCCCAGGGAGTATCTTCATTTGATGCGCTGCATTCTTCGTTACTGCGATCTGGAGCAGCAGCAGATATGGCTAAAAAGCAGATGGAGGGCCTGGGAATTATTTTCAAACAAGCTTGGGACAAAGCCCACGACTTGGCTTTGGCTTTTGGGGAAGCCGGAGTATCAGGGGCATTAAGAGTTCTTGGGAAAACCCTTCAAAAGACCTTTGATTGGCTCCGGATTTTTGTAGGGTCTGGGGTATTGAAGGCTGTGGTATCCATGGGAGCATTAGCTGTTGCACTTTATGCTCTCCGGAAGGCTTGGGAAGCAATTAAAGTTGCTCAGTGGGCGGGCACTCTAAAATTCTTTGTTGGTCAATTAGGGCACACTGCTGGGGCAGTAAAGTTTTTGGAGGTAACTTTTGCTTCATTTCAAGCTAAATTTGGACCCCTTTTGGTATTAATGGCAGCTTTATATGCCGCTTATAAATTACATAATTTGCTTCTTACAACCAAAGTAAATAAGGTGAATACGGATTATATCGAGGATTTAGATGAGATTCATAAGAAGGAGTTAGAAAGGCTGGAGGATATTAAGCGGTTAGTCAGTGTAGCCAGAGATGAGCTAGAGACTGATGGAAAAAGATCAAGAGCCCTTATTGAGTTAGCCGAAAAAAATGTTGAATTAAACTTAACAATTGAAAAAGGGACAGGATTAGTTGAAAAGTACACGGATAAGATCCTTGATGAAAAAGATGCTTTGGATAAAGCAGCTTCAGCCTTTGGGAAATATAAAGAAAAAGCTAAATTTGAAGATCTTGTGATGCAGGCTAGGCTTTTTAAGGAAACAGGAGATGCAATTAAGGATGTTGTTCCTAAATTGGATAATCTAAAAAAGCATTCAGAAGGTCTTTTTGGGAAGATGTTGGGTGCGATTGAGCTTGTAATTGATAAGATTCCACTTATAGGGGGCTCTTTTGAATCTAGCGTTGAAAAGATGGATATTTACCGTAAAGGAATTGATGCACTGGAGAGTCAGCAGGGAGAAGCTTATGAGAAGATGGTTGGTGTAGTAGCATCTTTTGGAGAGATTACTCAGGAAGTATGGAAAAGATATATGCTTGATGCAGGAGCTTCTGAGGAGGAAGTAGCAAGGCTCTTTACTGATAGCGAAGAAAAGATAACTCAGGCACATCTGGCTGCTTATATGAAGATCCAGTTAGCCAGAAAGGATATGACTGAAGCAGGAAAGAAAGAATTAGAAAAGTATATTGTTTTAGTGGAAGATTTATTTGGTAAAGTCAATAGCACTACAAATCGAAGGCTTGCGGAAGATCTGAAAGCAGTTCGTGAACATTATGCAGGAAGAACAAGATTAATCACACAAGCTTATGATTTTAATGTATTGCTTTTGAAAGAAAAGCTTGGTACTGAAGAAGAATCCTATGATAAGCTTTTAACTCTTGCTAGGCAACATTCAGCTATGAGATTAGCTATTCTTGATCAGCAGTATAAAGACGAGAAAGCTATTATTAAAAGTCATGATTTGGGGATGGTGAAGGAACAGGAAGGCTTATTCGAGCTTAGTAAGAAAACTGCAAATCGTAGATTGAAGATTGAGCAAGAGACTATAGTTGCTCTTTCAGATATTCATAGTTTACAAATAGAATCAGTCAAGAAACAGCATGAGGCTGAAATTGGGATTGCGGAGAAAGCATTTGAGAGACAAAAGGCTATAGTAGAAGATTATTACTCATGGAAGGCAACTAAGGCAGAGCAGGATATTATAGTAGATGATCAGGCATTTAGTAATCGATTAGCTGCGGAAGGAAAATATTATGAGCAAAAGGCGGCACTGGCTGATCAGGAAATTGAAGATCAAAAAGACCTGCAAGCAATTTTGCTTGATATTGAGCAGGAAAAATACCTTGAGCTTTTAGCTACAGACGAGACCTATTTTAGAGATCAGTTAGCAGTAGAGGAATCATTTGTATCTGACAGTAGGCGTTTAATTGAGGAAAAATTAGCAGCCAATGCAGAATTATACAAAGATGATGCTGGAAAGCGCAAAGAGATTGAGAAGACGTTAAACGATGAGCTCTTAGGTATTATTCGAGAATCAAGAGGCAGACAAGAGGCAATTATTTCACAAAGTTATGAGAGTAGAATCGGGGCTTTATCCGCTTGGCGGGATAAGCTTAGAGAATCATACAGCTCAGCAAAAGACATCGCACAGTCTTACGCTGATAAAGTTCAAGAAATAGAGGAGAAAATAGTAGATATTCGTCGGGAAGGTGCAGAAAAGATAGCAGGTATTATTAAAACAACTGAGGACCGAATTACACAGATCCGCCGGGCCGGTATGTCTGAGGCTTTGATTGTACAAGATAAGATAATAGAGGCTCGTAGGAAGACAGCTATAGCCGACAAATTGGCCGCTGATGAATCAATAGAAAGCCAGAAAAAAGCAGCAAAGATGTATGGTGAAATTCAGGGGATATGGACTGATGTTTCAACAGCAGTTCAGAAGGCAGCAAAGGAAGGGAAGTCTATCGGCGTAAATTATGAAGAGTCAATGGGGAAGATTGTACAAGCTGGTTCAAAGGCCATAGTTGCCACTGAAAAGGTTGTTGAGCTTCAAGAAAAACAGAAAAGAGCAGATCAAGCAGCCGCAAAAGCAACTCAAGCGTACTGGGAGGCTGTAGCAGAAGGCCTTAAAAAATCTTTTAACGCTGTAGCTATAGCAATGTCAGACCTTGATGAAACCCTGCGAGAAGTTAATGGGTTAGCCGCGAGAACCAAGGAGGCCATAGAGGATATAGGGCTGGCTGCAGATGAAGTTGATCTTGATTTAGCTTTAGATATTTCTGGGGTTGAGGAAGCAACTGAAGGCGTGGAAGCTTTGAGTGAAGCTTATAAAAACCTGCCCCCTGTTTTAGAAAGTACAAAAGCTTCTATGGATGGGATAAATGAGGCAGCAGCTCGTGCTAATGTTGTCACGGAAGATGCAGCGGATGCGCTTAGTGCTAAGGCTGAAGCCTATGCTGATGTGTCTGAAAGTGTTGATGAGGCCAAAAGGAAGACCGAGGAACTTTCAAAAGCAGGAGAGGAAGGAGCAGAAGTTACATATGCCCAGGCTCATGCTGCCTTTCGGCACGCGGAAGATTTGGAGATGAAAACAGGATATTTAGAAAAGGACCTTAAGGCAGAAAAGAAGAGTTTGACGGGGGCCGAGAAGAAGCTTAAGTCGGATAAGAAGCTTCTTGTAACTGCTAAAGCGAATCTTGCTGAGATGTTAAAAAGTGGGACTGCCAGTAAGGAGGAGATAGCAACAGCAAAAGAGAGAGTAGTAGAATTGGAGAAGACCGTTAAGTCTTCAGAAGCATCCGTGGAATCCCAGAAGAAAGTAGTCACA
>Ga0233415_10000592_pt1 | contig 16703 bp, 33 predicted proteins | sample Na_anoxic_12_MG_FD_188631 | JGI IMG/M metagenome (GOLD analysis project Ga0233415, IMG submission 188631) | Seawater microbial communities from Saanich Inlet, British Columbia, Canada - Na_anoxic_12_MG | ecosystem: Environmental > Aquatic > Marine > Inlet | place: Canada: British Columbia... | reverse complement strand
TGTAAAGAAGACAAATGTAAGAAATGGGACGAATGTCACAGAGCATTAACAGATGAAGTTAAAGAAGACGCAGCAAAATGGTGGGGTGACGAAGACTATCCTATCTGTGCCTTTAAAGATGAACCTGATTGTTTTGAATAAAAATTTATAGCGAGCCGCTTTAGCATTTATCATGGAGAAGTTGCCCGAGTTAGGTTTAGGGGAACGGCTGTGACCCGTTTAACATGAGTTCGAATCTCATACTTCTCACCGAAAGTCGGTCAAGCTAACAAAAGAAAAGGATAAGCAATGGCAGTAAGAAAGATCAGAAATGGAATGAAGAAGATGAAAATGATTGGTAATAATCTTAATTAAAGGAAATAAAATGACAGATTCAAACAAGACAGAATTAATTTGTGTAATTGATAGAAGTGGTTCCATGGCTAACGTAGTTGATGATACCATTGGTGGTTTTAACTCTCTAATTCAAGAGCAGAAGAAAACTGATGAAGAGCTTGGCACGGAGACCAACGTAACAACTGTTCTTTTTGATCATGAATATGAACTACTACATGATGGTGTAGACATTCAAAAGATTGAAACAATCACAACTGATGAATACTTTCCTCGTGGTTCAACAGCACTACTAGATGCTATCGGAAGATCAGTGAACACAGTTGGTCATCGTTTAAGTAAACTAAATGAGAAACAACGTCCAGGTAAAGTAGCTGTCTTTGTTATTACTGACGGTGGAGAGAATGCTTCTGATGAATTCAGTGGCTCTCAAATAAAAGATATCATTAAGACACAAGAGGATGAGTACTCTTGGATCTTTAATTTCATGGGCGCAAACCAAGATGCTTTCTTGACAGCAGGTAACCTAGGCTTTGATTCTAGATCCATCGCTAACTATTCAAGCACAAAAGGTATAGCTGGAGCAGTATTCAGTGCATCAAGTTCAAGATTAACTTCAATGAAATCTGCAGGTAATACCTACAACCGTTCAGTCTTCCTATCAGATGTAGATGATCTACAAGTAACAGTAGACTCAGCAGTTGATGATCTAAATGAAAAGTAATTTTACTAGAGAACATCCTGAATCACCTGGAAAAGATTCAGTATCAGATTGGTACTGGTTCTATAAAGATGGTGAAGACCAGTGGATTATCTCTGAAGTGTATGCCGAGAGGAAGTGGTTCTCACCAGGATGGTGGGGGCCTAAAGTCTCAGGCAAGCCAAGAAAGAAACCAAAATGAGTCAGAAGAAAAGAAAAGCTCATAGAGTTAAACGAAAAAAACCTACAATCAATCCAATGATGATGAACATGCTCTTTGGACAAGACAAAAAGAAATACGAAGCCAAACGTAAAGATGCAGAAAAGATAGAGGATCTAATTGTTGATGGTGTTTTGGACCCGTATCAGATTGAAGATTATAAACATATCAAAGCTGCAGCTCGCACCCTTAATTGGAGTGCTCATAAAATGTTTCAAGCAATAGAATTTGCTGATGTAGCATCGGTGATAAAAAATGAACAAGATCAAATTACAGTTCCCGAAACTGTTCTCCCCTCAGGAGATACAGGAACTGAAAAAAGCAAAGGATAGACAAATGGCAAGAGTTAGACAATCATTTCCTGATTTATTTACAGGAAACAAAAAAACAAAAACAGATGATGAAGATCAAAAGAAACCTAGTGATGATGTTCAAGACCCACCAGTTATGGATGACAACATGGACATCTCAATGTCATTAGATGATGACGAACCTGAAGCTACACCTAATGTAAACAAAAGAGTTAGAGATATGTTTGGTAATTTTATTATCAAAGGTAACTATATTTCTTATCCAGGTAGAAAAGGTAGTGATACCTACATGAGAACAGCCAAAGTTCTTGAAGTTACTGAGAGAAATCTAGATGGTGACAATACAGAGTCTGTATTAAAACTAGCAGTAGCAATGGCACCAAGATGGAGTGAGCGTAAGAACAATCCTAACTGGGAAACAAAAATAGTTAAGGTTACTATGTGTCAGTTCTATCGTTCAGTAGTTATCCCTCAGTCTTACATTCAAAATGATGACAGATATGACTGTCTATTAGAGGCATAATAATGAAGGTAATACAACCTGAAGTTAAAGAAGTAGTCTTTCATATACCTGAAGGCTATACCATTGAGAAATGGTTAGAGAAAGCTGGACGTACCTGTTATAAATCTGAAGATAAAATCACTGAGACATCAGCTCCTAAATTTATCAAGATGATAAGAAACAGAGGACATCATGCCATGCTTGAGCATGGTCTTATCTCTGCAGTCATCTCAGCTGACAGAGGTTTAACTCACGAACTAGTACGTCATAGACTTGCTAGCTTTGCACAGGAATCTACACGTTACTGTAACTATTCTAAAGGTAAATTCGATGGAGAGATTACTGTTGTAGCTCAACCAGGAATGAATGAAGCTCAAACAAAACTCTGGGAAAAGGCAATGGAATATGCAGAGTCATACTATCTTTTATTACTTAAAGATGGTGTACCTGCACAGATAGCACGTAGTGTATTACCTATCGGTGTTAAGAGTGAGATTGTTATCTCCGCCAACCTAAGAGAATGGTTACACATCTTTGAAATGAGATGTGATACACCAGCTCACCCAATCATTAGAGGTTGTGCTCTTGAAATCTTAGAGAAATTTAACGAAAAACTTCCTTCTATTTATGAAGAGAAGGCAGAAAAGTTCTTGGGATAAAATGAATCTAAAGAAATTTAAATGTAGTTGCGGCACAGTTGGTTGGATAGAAGTAATCCATACTAATGTTCTCCTTAAACATACGCTAGAAGATTCTGGTAACAGATATGCCTATGAGTTCGATGAAATCTATGACTATGAAGAGAAATACTATAGATGTGCTGAATGTGATAAGAGACTAGACATAAAAGAAAAGATATGCATAGATAATGACGAAGCATTATTCAACTATATTGAAAGTAATTTTAAAGATGAAGAAACCAAATAATAAAACTATCCTCACTCGTGCAAAGATAATTCAAATGTGGTTTGGATTTTCAATGAACAAATCAATAAGACTAGCAATAAGAGAGTATCAAGATGAAGAATCTACTGAAGAAGTTTAAATGTCCAGAATGCAAAACACAAGGACAAATAGAATTAGTACATGACGATGCCTACGTAACCTCAGGTGTATTAGATGATGATCAATTTGAAGATCAAGACCTTATCTATGATGAACCTGTAATCTGCAGCTATATCTCTGCATGGTACAGATGTGCACAGTGTGATGCTAAGATAGATTGTGACTCTAACACTGAAAGCTTAGTTAACTTTCTGAAAGGACTAGAATAAAATGGATAAAAGATGTGAATGTATAAAAGAAACAAGCAAAGCAATTCTTGTCCAAAGAACAGACAGTCAAGTCATGTGGATTCCCAAAACAATAATCGCTAACAAATCAGAAGTTAAAAAACTAGAAGACTTTGGTCTAGTTAAAATCCTAAATGTTAATGATATAAAATTAAAATGGGAAGAAGAATCAAAAAATAAAATAAAAAGAATAGATAAAGAAATAAATAAAAAAGAAAAAACTGGTTGGTACGAACCAGTTATTGAATCATGTGCTTGGTGCGACAGAACTATCAATCAATATAGATTAAAAGTATATAAAGAAAAACCAAAAAAAATAAAAGAAAAAATAAAATTAAACTATCATGATTGTAATTGTAAAGAATCAAAAGAAGGACTAGAAGATGACGAATAAAGATACATACATTCCAAAGTATACAATTGCATGTCCTAAATGTGGAACAATAAAGCTGATTAGATACTGGCCTAGAGAAAAAGAGAACGAAAATAAATTTGAATCATGCTGGGCATGTAATGAATCAAGAAAAACAAATGAATGGGAAACACTACAGCAAATACCATACTAAAAGACAAAGCAGTCAAACATATGGGTGGCTGCTGTCTTACCTGTGGCTACAAGAGATGCAACGCAGCTCTTCACTTTCACCATCTCAATCCTCATGAAAAAGATTTCAACATAAGCTCACGAACAAACTGGGAAGAGGTTCTGATAGAACTAGAGAAATGTGTTTTGCTTTGTTCTAATTGTCATGCTGAAGCACATGCAGGAATCATCTTGCCAGATACTTTAGTTGAACTAGGAGAATTTTAAATGAACTGGTACTTAATAGGATTCTTAATAACTGTAGGACTCTTTGTTCTTGTCGCATTAATACAAACTCTTTATCATTTGTATTATTGGACAGGTGATGACTCAGCACCTTTTGGTGACTGGATAAGTCACTTACTAACTACTGATGAAGTTGATGTTTGTATTATTCATCCTTCTGATGTCTTAGACCCTCAAGTCCTGTCAATTTATTTCCTATGTTTTCTACTAGTTCCGCCTGCTTGGCCTGCAGCATTAGCTGCAATTATTTCTATAGGTGGTGCCTTTTACATGAGAACATATCGTAGAAAAACAAAGAAAAGGAATAGACATGGAAAGAATAGCTAAACTTATCATGGTCACAGCGGCCAACAATAATAAATTCTATAACATGACAGAAGCTAGTGGGTCTATCAATGTTGAATACGGTAGAGTAGGCAATACCTCAGTAGCTACAGCTAACTATCCATCTAGCAGGTGGGAATCATTACTTAAGTCAAAGATAAAAAAAGGTTACAAAGATGTAACTGGACTAAGGACTGTAGGTGACACAGTAGACTTTGCAGACATCTCTGACGATCAGATCAGCGCTATAGTAAGAGAGCTTCAGGCTCTCGCCAATAAATCTATTCAAAAGAACTACACTGTCAGCTCTGACCAAGTAACACAAGCACAGGTAGATTTAGCACAGGGTATCATAGATAACTTAGCTGGCATGGATGATGAAGACCGTATAGATTTCACTCATGTTAACACTTGTTTCTTAGAATTATTTCAGGCTATCCCTCGCCGAATGAAAGAAGTAAGGGACTGGTTGCCTTATGACTTTGATGATTTCCAAAAGAAATTAGGAAAAGAACAAGACACATTAGATGTAATGAAAGGTCAGGTACGTCTCAATGCAGTTAAGAAAGATAACACGGCTGATAGCAAGAAGGATATCCTCGATGCTATGGGCATTGAGATTGCTGTTTGCACACAGAAAGATATTAAGCTTGTCAAAAAGGAACTTGGCAGCATATCTAACAAATTCAGACGTGCCTTTAAGGTTATCAACAAAAGAACTCAGAAGTCTTTTGACGAATTTATTACTGGACGACCTGATAAACGAACTCAATTCTTTTGGCATGGTTCACGCAATGAAAACTGGTGGTCCATCATCGACACAGGTCTTACTCTTAGACCCACGAATGCTGTCATCACAGGTAAGATGTTTGGATACGGATTGTACTTCGCAGATAAAGCAAGGAAGTCTTATGGATACACCAGCTGCCGTGGAAGTTATTGGGCAAGGGGTAGTGCTCCCAAAGGTTTCATGGCCCTCTACGATGTCCACATGGGAAAAACTTTAGTACATAAAAGACATGAAGGTTGGATGAGTAGTTTAAATGAAACAAAACTAAAGAAGAAAGGTGACTATGACTCTTTTACAGCTCTAGGTGGAGCTGACTTAAGAAACAATGAGTTCATAGTTTACGATGACAGACAGTGTACAATTAAATACATTGTAGAATTGGATTAACCATGAGTGAATCAAGTAATAATGGAACAGATTATGCCGGAATATTATTTATAATATTCTTAGTTCTAAAATTAATAGGAGTAATTACATGGTCATGGTGGTGGGTCACATCTCCTCTATGGATAACAGCTATATTTGTGATAGTAGTTTACTTCATCTTACATCTCTTTTATGGTAAATAATTAAGGAATAAAATATGGCGAATTTAGAAGAACTAGAGAAGAAAAGAAGAGCATTGATAAACGATAACGAACCTGAACTTGGTAGGAAATACGATGAGAACAAACCAAGATGGGAACTACTACCTTGGAAAGAAGTAGAGGAAGTAGTAGACATCCTTACGTTTGGAGCGAAGAAGTATGAAAATAATAATTGGCAACATGTATTTCCTAGGAGTAGGTATGTAGGTGCTGGTATGAGACATTTTACTGCATGGATTAAGGGTGAAAAGATTGACCCTGAGTCAGGTAAGTCTCACTTATCTCATTGTATTTGTTGTTTATTATTCTTAATGTGGGCTGACAATAATGATAAACTATCTAAAGAAAAAAGCACCTCCACCACCTGAACCTCCAGCTAATAGAACAATTAATGAGGATTTCTAATGAGTGATATATTAAAATATGAAGCAGAGTCAAACAGAATCTTAGAGATTCGTTCAGGCTCTCATCTATATGGAACTAACACACCTGAATCTGATGAAGATTTCGTTGGTATTTTTATGCCGCCGAAAGAATATGTATACGGATTAAAGAACGTAGAAGAAGTAGACCTTAGTATTGTTAGCAAACAAAAAGATGGTAAGAATAGTAAAGATGCTATTGACAGGAAACTCTATGAATTTAGAAAATTCATTCGATTAGCTTCAGCTAACAATCCTAATATCATTGAAATATTATATGTAAATGATGAAAATATTATTCATTCAAATAATGTAGGAAATAGATTGAGAGAAAATAGACATCTATTCCTCAGCAAATTATCAATACCAAGATTCATTGGCTATGCGTCTTCACAAAAACATAAGATGATTATTAAACGTGATCACTTTAATGACCTAAGAGATGTGCATTATGCATTAGAAGATATGGATAATAAACTAACTTTAGGTCAAGTATATGATAGATTTGTTGCATTAGATGCTCATCAAGATATACTTGTTAAAAAAGATACAGGTATGCATATTCATATAGGTGATCTCTGCTTTGAACCTGGTCTTTATGTGAAAAAAGTAAGAAAAAGAATCAAAGAACGATTAGATAAAGCTACAAATCGTAGTGAATTAGTTCTAAAGCATGGATATGATACTAAATTTGCATCACATTTAATCAGATTACTCTATGAAGGTTTAGATATACTGGAAAAAGGTAAGTTAGTTTTTCCAATACCTGAAGCAAAAGAAATTCTAGCTATCAAAAACGGGTCTATGACAACCAAAGAAGTACTTGAATTTGCTACTGAATTAGAAGATAGAATGAATGACGCCGAAAAGAAATCAGATCTCCCCAAACAGCCTAACCATAAGCTTATTGAGAAGTTCACCATCCAAGAGATGGAAGTATTTCTTCGTTGACATAGCTATTCATTTGTTGTAATCTCTTATTCGAGGTAAACAAATGACTCAAGAAAAAGAAGCAAAATCAAAATTTATAATAGACAGTGAGTTCATAGAACCACCAGAAGGACTAGTCGTAAAGAACTGGGTCTTTGATGGAGAACCATTGTTCAAACACAAAGAACGAAAGCATAAGCTTATACACTTTGTACTACATGAAACAGCTGGCAGGTCAGCTGATGGATGTAAAAGAACATTACTTAAAAAAGGATATGGAGTTCAACTTATCCTTGAAAGAGATGGAACTATCAGTTGCCATGGTGATCTACTAACAGATCGCATGGTACATGCAAACCATCTAAACAACACAGCTATTGGTATTGAAGTTGTAAATCCTTATGCGCCGAGCATTGCCAAAGGTATGGACTTCGATACTATCCCAGCAGAATGGTGGACATGGTGTCCTAAAATAAAAGGAAAGAAAGAACGTGATCGTAGATACGTTCTACCAACTGAAGCACAATTAAAAGCATTAAGCATTTTAATACCATTCCTATGTGAAAAACTAGGGATTCCATATGAATTCCCAACAGCAGATTTAAACAAGAAGAACAGGAAAGTAAAGAAAACAGGTTGGAGAATGAAAAGAACACCAGGTCCAGGAGTTATTGCTCATCAGGACTTCGCAACCCATGCCGATGGAAGATACTTATTAGAGTATCTAATCAAACAAACTCAACTATCAGAGTAATACTATATTAAATATTGGAGGACAACTTTATGCGAAACGCATTTCTAGGTGCATCATGCGCCATATTATTATTAATCGCTACAACATGTAGCCCAAAAATAGAAACAGTAAGAACAATAACAAAAGAAGTACCAGCAGCACCTGTTGCATGTGTACCAGTAACAGAAGAGAAATTAGAATCAACCATAGAAGCCATAGAATACATGTCAGTAGACGTAATGACAGATGAGATAGCTCAGGTATGGGAAATCTTTTTCGACGATCAAGGGGCATTACAAAGTGATCCTAGACGTAAAATGTTCGATGTATATGCTGCAGAAATTGCAGAAGCAATTGATTATTATAAAAAGAATGAAACAAATATTGGTGGACAACTACCAAATCATAGAAGCACACATATTATTATTGCAACAATGATTACACGAGAATCCTCTGTAGATCCTACTGTTGTTGGTAAAAAACATAATGAAGTATCTTTATTCCAATTATGGGGTAAAGCATTAAATGGTTATTCTTCTGCTGCTGTTAAAAGAAACACTAAACTTGCAGCATCATTAGGTGTAAGATGGTTTGCCTATGGTATGACACAGTGTAACAACAACAAAGTCCCAACAGATACACGTTGGCAAAATGAAGATTGGTTACGTCCAATCACTGCCTATGGTGCATCAAGAAAAAATTTATATAAGAATAAAAAGAAAAAAGAATGTAGGATATTCCCTTTCGCTAAGAGGAGAATAGCAACCATCCAAACATACACAGAAAGAATTGATAGTAAAGAGTTGCTTTAAAAAAATAAATATGTAACACTCTCCTTATTGGAGGTGAGCTAGTTGACTAGCACAGAATTATTATTAGAAGCAGTTGTTTACGCAACAGAGACAGACACTGATTGGTGGGAGACTTTCGATTCTAAAAGTGAAGCAATAAAAATGCTTAGCAAAGCAAGGAAAGAAAGACCTGACGAACATCAAATTGCAGAACTCATATCTTGTAGAGAAGAATATGTAGAAGATGATATGACAGTAGAAGATAACTACATGTATATATTAAAAAAGCTTAAGAAAGAATTAACAGAAAAAGAAGAGTAATGACATTATATAAACCAAACTTACCAATCAAAAAATCTGAAGAAGAAATCTTATTGTATATGAAATACGGTAAGAAATTCAATGAGATACTCTTACATCTTAAAGTATTAGTTGAAGAGGGTATTGAGTGGGATTTGGAAAAAAAATTTACAGAAATTTCTGAAGATATATTAAGTAACCAAGATGATATCAAATCTATTTCTTATCCTTTTAAACATCAAAAGAATTATTTAGGCAGAGAATTTGGACATGCAATATGTATGTCTATAAACAATGTTGTGGCTCATGGGGAGCCAACAATACTTAAGACAGGTGACACTGTCTCAGTGGATTGTGGTTTGTTTCTTTGTTTTAAGAATGGTTCTTGTTTAAATTTTGATAGTGCATTCACAGGTGTCTTTGGTGAGAAACTAGATAAAGACAGTTGGATATATAAATCAAAGAATGCATTAAATGAAATAGAAATTCAACAACCTAAAGATACAAAAAGTATCTCAAAAATAATTAGACATGTCGCTAAAGATAGTAAACTAAAACAAGTTGTATCTATGACAGGACATGGTATCGGACACAATTTACATGAGCCGCCATCAATACACAATGCCCCAGCAGATTTCAATAACATAGAATTGTTTGAGGGTCTTGTTTTTTGTGCAGAGCCAATCTTTGTAAAGTCTGATGAAGATTTTGAAAAATTCATAGTTCAAACCGCACTAGGTTCTAATGGTTGGGAAGTCCTAACGACTAGCGACGAAATGTCGACGCACTTTGAAACTATGTTTTGTTTTGTTAATGGTCAAATTATTGACCTTATTGGAGTGTCCAAGTGGATACTCTAATTTTATTCTAGGAGATAGAAAAGATGAAAGTAACGAATGTATGGGTAAAGAAGTATGCAAGTGGTAAACTATTAGGATTCGCCGATGTTCAATTGAGCCTCGACGACAGTGAGACTGGGAACATGGTTTGGAAAGGCTTTAAGCTATTCCAAGGCAAAGATAATATCCAGATTGGTCTTCCTTCTAAAAAGGATGAGCAAGGTAAGAAAGATGACAAGACTGGTAAAGCAATCTATCATCCAGTAATTACTATCCCTGTTTCTGATGAGAAACCAAATCCAGCTGGTGCAGAATTTCTTGAGTATCTACGTTCTGAAGTTGAGACTGCTTATAACAAAGCTAACTCAGCTGAAGGTAACAGCAACGGAAACAAAGACCATGTGGACGGCATCGCCGACATCCCATTCTAAGGAAAGAAAATGCTACACTCTGAGACTTATCTAGGACTACCGAACGAAATTTGGAACGACTTAATCAGTGAAACTGAAGATACCCTCAGGGAAGAGGGAATAGGCACTCATATCTTGGGTGTCTATCCTTCTGGTGGTAGGATTTTTGGAATAGAATCCACCTCACCTCAATTCATCTGTTTATATATAGATGAACCTACAATATTATTAAATCCTACTGCACATACTACCTATAGAGGACCTAACAATGATCATGGAGGTTTTAAATATTTTAATTTAAAACTAGATGGCAGTAGTGTTATTTATATAGAACTATATAGTTGGATACAATGGATAATCTATGGTGGTACAAGTACTATACCCCATAGATACCTGCAGCTATTAGATCTAATTCCATGTCATCAAGACATTGCCTATCAAGATCAAAGTATAGACGATTTAATAAATTACACTAGAAAATACTTATCAACTGGTGGATGGAATGTAACCTCTTCATTCAGAAGAGAAGCATATCAAATTAGAGATTATGAAAATCTAGTTCAACAAGCTCTCTATTATAGAACAGCTTTATTATTTCAGAAGACTAAGAAATTAGTAACAAATATGAATGATAGATGGAATTCTATTCAAAGCTTAGAAGATTTTACTTCATCCAAAATAACTATAGGAATAGATGAAGAAATTCAGAGATATATAAAAGAGAATGAAAGAATACCTCTTCAAATCCTAAAGAAATATACTTGTGATCTAGAGAGTCTTGTTTCTTACAAGAGAGAATTTTATGATGACAAATTAGAAAAGAAAATGGGACTAGAAGTAGCTAAAATCTACAAATTTATATTATAGGAGAGAACATGAAGGTAGCACTAAGTGGATGTTTTGATGCATTCCATGAAGGACATAGACATTTGTTAGCTGCAGCATATTATTATGCCAGCCATAACAAACCATCAGATGAAGGAGACAATGAAATAATTATTGCACTTAATTCTGATGAGTCTATAAGGAATCTTAAAGGTAAAGACAGACCATACGATACACTTGCAAATAGAAAACGAATCATTGAAAAAGAATTTTCTAAATTCAAAGAAGTAAGTGTGAGAGTAATTGATTTCACTGAGGAATCATCTTTAGATATGTTATACAAAGTATCACAACCAGACTTTATCTTACATGGTAATGACATTACTGATCCAACTAAAATTGTTGGAGCAGATAAATTTCCTGTAATATTAGTTCCTCGTATATCAAAAGCTAATGGAGAAGAACTAAGTACAACTGCAATATTAAGAAAGAAAAGACATGGCAAAACTAACTCTTAAAGAGAAGAAACTTTTAAATGAGCAAGTAACCGGCGAAACAAAAAGATGTTTAGCTGCTGTAGATCGTAACTTTAAAGACCTGCTAGAAGAAATTGAAATTACTAGTGTAAAACCATGCGATGTAAAACATGTTGCTCAAATGATAGCTATTGAAATAATTAAAAGCTCTCCTTATATTGAATTCAATAAAGATTTATTAAAAAGGATTCCAAAATGAATAATCATTACAATCAAGGAAAGAAACAATCTGTATGGGGTGGATCAGCATCATCAATGAGACTATCAGATGTAAATGAAAGTGTAGTTGAAACCATTGAAAAGAAATGGGGTACAGAAGAAGTTGTTGTTAATAATGCACATTGTGTAAAAATAATGACAATTAAACCTGGCCAACAGGTAAGTATGCATTGGCATGCTGAAAAAGATGAGACATTCATTCTTATTTCCGGCGAACTAATATTAGAAACTCTTAATCAAGAGGGCATCTTAGCAATTACACACTTGACAAAGCAATTAGAATCATTTACTTTATATAAGAACGTACCTCATACTTTCTATTGTCCTGCTGGACAGAAAGAAGATACAATCTTCATTGAGGCATCGACACAGGATAAGGTAAATGACAGCTACAGAATCTTCCCAAGTGGACCAAGGCAACCTATTAATAATAGGTGATTTACTCATTGACAGAACAATTTATTGTACAGTCCCTAAGATATCCCCAGAAGCTCCCGTACCAGTTGCTATGGTTGAACCTAACGGTATCATAGAAACACCAGGAGGAGCTGGTCTAGCAGCATCCTATGCATCTAAGAATAATCTTAATAGTATATTCTTAACTGCCGTTCAGAAAAACAGATCTCAATTCCTAACTGATCATAAAATCAGAGCCTATACTCCTAAGTATAGAGCAGATATTAATCCAAGAAAAACTAGATACATAGACGTTAGTTCTAATCACCATCTACTAAGAGCTGATACAGACCTTATGATGGATGAGTCTGTCTTCAAATCAGAAGAATTTATTAACAAAATGATAGAAGGTTTGAATTTTATTATAGAAAATTACAACATCAAAGGAATAGTAATGTTAGATTACTGTAAAGGAATCTTTGATGATGTCAAAATCCCACAAGCAATAATAGAAACAGCAAAAGAAAATGGTATCTTTACTTATGTAGACAGCAGAAGCGAAGTCTTATACAAGTTTAGAGGAGCCGATATTCTTAAGCTTAATGATAAAGAATTTCATTCTGCTTTAAACAGCGGAAATCTTAGCACCACTGATGTGGAACATATAATTATTACCTCTGGAAAAGATGGTGCTGCCTTAATGAAACATGGAAAACAAGGTAATGTTTTTCTACATGAATACAAACCTGACCTGAGTTCCTATTCAGGAACCCCTGATGTGACCGGTTGTGGTGATGTTTTTGACGTGACTTTTTGTTGGTATTATTGTATAAAGGAACTTAGTGTAGAAGAAGCTATAGATACAGCTAGCAAAGATGCTACACACTTTGCTTATCAACCAATTAAGGAACGATTAACATGCTAACTAATGACGAAAGGATAAAAAATTTAGAAGCGAGTGTTGTGAAATTAAAACATGACACTGATGACCTAGCTACAGATGATGAACTTGACGCTGTTGTAACACAAGTGTTTGATAAACAAGAGGAATTAGCCTCTCGTATACAGACGCTTAAACATAACATGGCTTTAGTAAAAGAAATACTAAGCTCAGCGCAAGGATAATATAATGTCAAGAAGTGCACACTCACAAGCGGGAGTTAAAGTAAGACAACTCCCTAAATGTTCAAGATGCAAATTACAATTCTCTTTAGTAATGGCAAGATACGAAGACAAAGATGGTAAAGGAATCAACGTAGAAGAATGGGAATGTTCAAAATGCAATAAGGTAGTTCCAAAAGAATTCCTTAAAGAAGAACCACTCTCCGAAGATGAACAATTCTTCCACGAGAAAGCAAAAGAAATACAAAATGATAGAAGAAAAGCAAAAGAACAAGATAGTAAACGAAATTTGCGAAACAATCTCAAAAAATAACCTACAAAACAAGCAGGAAGATTTAGTCTCCGTACTAGCCCAACTTTTATTTTCGATTGGGTCGTCGTTGGAAGATGTGGATCTTAGCTCTAGCGAAGAAGTGCTGTTGAGGTACTCTCAGAAACCAACGCTTGGGAACGTACTAATGGCCCAAGCATTACACATGAAAGAAACATGGATAGACAAAGGAAAAGAAAATGAATCAACAAAACCAGAATCAGAATGAATCGTTTAAAGACAGACAGAAAAGAAACAAAGAACCATTACAGTACTCACTCTACAAGGGTGTCTCTGGCAAGTTTGGCGCATTGCGCCTGAACCTTAAGAAGGCATACCAAGACACAAGAAGAGACAAATACGACGGTTGTATCTTCTTAGAAATGGCACCAGCAACTGGACCTAACATTTATGATTGGGAAAACAGTAAGATCATAATGGCTTTAACCATCACAGATATACCAAAAATCTTGTTGTATCTACGTGCACCAGGACATCAAATGTTTGAACGCAGCGATGGTAAACTAAAGATCTATCATGATCGTGGCGCTGGTACAAACGATAGAGGTAAGGACACTACCTCTGTTGAGATCAACAAACCTGCTGACAGAAACAACATCTTTATCTCAGCTTATCAAAAGCGTGGAGATGTATCCAAATCTGCTACAGTATCAATTTCTGCTGACGAGGCTCTAGCAATAGGAACTCTACTACAAGCAGCAATCCCATTGATAGTTGCTTGGAATTAAACAACTAATTGAGACCAACTGAGCAAGAGGCTGGGACTGAGAGTTTGGCGCATTGCTAGACTGATAGTAAAAAAGAACAAACTCTTTTAAAAAGTCCTAGACCTCTACTCAAAATCTGATAAACTATACTTTACGTCATCTGAGTTTGGTGCGTTGCTGGAGTAATATGTCTGAAACAAAGTGCCCTAAGTGTCATGAATCATTTCTCTTTTTAACAATAGTACATACCTATGTATTTGCTATCAAAGAGATAGGTGTAACTGATGTTATACCAGGAGAAAAAATGGATGCAGAAGGTACAAAAGCATTAGTATGTATGAAGTGCGGCTGGCAAGGATGGACTGATGATTACCTCGAAGTAAAAGAGGGAGTCATTCCATTATTCTCTAATCCATTAGAAGGAAAATATGAAAAGCTTGATTAAATTAATACGAATTAAATGGTTAAACTCAATAGTAAGGTTAGTAAAAGAATATTCTACTATTAAGTATGGACAAAAATCAGATGTCTGTGTTCTCACAGGAGGACCAGAAGGAGCAGTCTCATTTCAGACTAGCAACACACATGGTCTGATACCAATAGAAGATGTAGGACACATCAGGAAATTAGTAGGAGAGAATGTCTTAACGATCTGTGGACTACCACAAGATCATGAGTACCCACCCAATGTGATACTACTCGTCTCTCCATCAGCCTTATTTGCTCTTAAAATGAAAACAACAGAGCTTGTTAAGGAATGGCCAGGGAACTCAATGGTTGGTGATATAACAGCAATAACATATACATTGTATTAAGGATAAGTTATGAAAATAGTATGTATAGGATGGAAAATGACAAGAGAAGAGACAGAAACACTTAATAATACAGCAGGTTATCTACGTAAAGAACTACCTGAGACAGAGATTATATGTGTTGATGGCTACAGACATACAATAGAAGATGGTGATGAATACATCTGCTTCGGTGAAGAATCAGATTCAGAAGCACATCCAGGTAACACCTGGAAGATGCCGAAGGTAAAAGACTTATCAAAAGAAAGAGAAACCTCTATGAAAAGTCTAAAGTATATTATCTTAGAACTACAACTTGTACTGAAGTCAACACCAAAGACACAGAATACACATGTAGAAACACAAGATGGTACTTCTATTGGAAAAGAAGCATGCGATATTAATGTAACAGAGAAAGAAGCACAGTACCTCAAGACATTGAAAGCAATGCTAGATGGTAGCACTATGGTAATAACTAAAGGGGATATTAGGATAGAAGTACAATGACATATAAACCATTCAGTCAAAAATTATATGATGAAAATGATGAAGCGGCTAGGAACACAGCACTTGATCTGTTATTAGATACCGGCATGTACGAACTAAGAGTTCCTCTAGAAAAACAAAAAGAACAGTTTAAGAAATGTGACTTTGAAATATTCTGTAATGTATTCAATTACATACAGAAGATAGAGGTAGAAGTAAAAGAACTATGGAGAGTTGATGGCAAATGGCAGAGTGCTTTATGGGAGACAATTGATATCCCCGCCAGGAAAAAAGATAGTGAAGCTCATCTGTTCATGATGATCAATAAGAACCACAATACAATTGCTGTTACTTCTATGGCTACAGTTCTGAAGTCAAATACAAAAAGAAAGAACACTATCTACACAGAGAATGAGGAGTTCTTTGCAGTAGATGTTAGTAAGTTTAAGTTCTACTATAAAAAGAAGAACAAATGGAGACAAGTAAATGGAAAGCGTTAATGTATTAGCATCAAAACTAAAGAACACACAGGAATTCTGCAGTGCAGTTGAAGGACACCTTAAAAAGAATTTTCTCATTGAAGGCAAAACTATGACTGCATGGAAAGTCTACTTCAAAATCACAGTACCTGAAGAACTAAACTTCCAGACAGTTGTTAATCTCTCTCAAGAGATATGGATTAAATACCAGCAGGCTGCAGGCTACAGAGATTCACAACAAGTACAGCTGGCAATCATGGAACAGACAGCTAAAGATAAGTATAACACTGAGTGGAATACTATCAGGGCAGCAACACAGAGAGAAACAGGTAAACCACTTGCAGCTGACTCATGTAAGGTTGCAGCAACTCTAGCTATCAAAGATCTAGATGCTGCTATCTCAAATCAAAAAGTTATTCATACCTTCTGGGTTAAGACATGTGACACTCTATCAGAGATGAGAAAGCTATTAGAAGTAATTAGTTATGCTCTTAGTGG
>Ga0233415_10000591_pt1 | contig 16722 bp, 19 predicted proteins | sample Na_anoxic_12_MG_FD_188631 | JGI IMG/M metagenome (GOLD analysis project Ga0233415, IMG submission 188631) | Seawater microbial communities from Saanich Inlet, British Columbia, Canada - Na_anoxic_12_MG | ecosystem: Environmental > Aquatic > Marine > Inlet | place: Canada: British Columbia... | reverse complement strand
ATCACAACTAAGTACGATGGTGCACCGTCAATCGTTTGGGGTCATCATCCTGAAAATGGTAAGTTCTTTGTTGGTTCTAAATCTGTTTTTAATAAGAACCCTAAGATAAACCACACTCACGAAGATATCGAAAGAAATCACGGTCACGCACCTGGTCTGGCACAGAAGCTTCACGGTGCATTAAAACACCTTAAAAAGGTAACACCAAAAGGTAAAGTGTATCAGGGAGATTTAATGCATAGTGGAATTAAATCAAAATCAAACCCACATGGCGACGTAGAGGAACACTCATGAAAACATTAATTAAGGCATAATACCATGAGCAAATATTCTTTTACACCCAATACGATTACATACTCTACACCTAAGAACTCAAAGCATGGTAAGGCCATTGCAAAGTCCAAGATAGGTGTTGTACCACATACTGAGTATAAGGGACACAGCCTTGAGCATATGGAAGCACATTACAATGCTGACACTTCACACTTACACCATCACCCAGATGTTCATGTAGTGTCACCTCATGTATCACACCAGGGTGAAAGGCACCCTGGTTATACTGATGACCATGAAAAGAAGTTTATGAGCCACATGAAGAAGGCTACAAAACACTTTAATGATAAAGAAGAGGGTCATGATGAGGCTGTGAGCGCTCATAGTCACAACACACATCTGAATACTTACATTAATAAGACCGTGAGAGAAAGTACAAAACCTACCGTTGCGGGTTATAAGTCTCACCTAAAATCTGAACACAAGAAGATGGAAGATAAGGTAAAAACGGACAAGGCTAAACAACAGAAACGTGATATGGCCAAGACTCATACTGACCATGTGGATGCCAATAAACATCATTTCAAAAGAGCACTGGACATTCATCACCATTTACAACAAGCTAAGAATACCATGGTAGATAGTATGTCTTCGCATACTGAATTTGAACATCATGTTGCTGGAGTCAAAACGAAACCTGAGGGCTTCGTTACCTCTCATAATAATAAACCATCTAAACTTGTTGATAGGAATGAGTTTAGTAGATTAAATTTCTTAAAATCGTCTGTGGGGAAAAGATAAATGAAATCGTTTAAATTATTTTTGAATGAACAAACTATCAAACAAGAAGTTGTGCTTGAAGAGGATTTTCAATGGCTTGATGAGCAATATCTTGTTGAATCGGCTGCATCGAATCGTAAAGGTGTTATGCATGAACTCCTTGTTGGTAAGCATCTGAGGGGTGGACATATGGAACACCATGATGGCAAAACAGGTGAATCTCCAAAGAAAATGCATGATAGATTGAAAAAGGAAATGACTCCTGAAGAATATAAGCATGCCAATAAAAGAGCAAAGCATGCAGCAGAACACATTAAAAAACACATTGAATCACATGGTCATTCAGTAGAGGATGTTCATTGGACTTCGAAACCAGGCGATTTGCACAAATCAACAGGTATTCATGCTTCACAAAAACAAGATGCTTCTGATATCGTAGTTCATGCAAAAGATAAAAATGGAAGAAGAGTTCACCATGGCGTAAGTCTTAAGGTAACTGATACCAATAGTAAACATATTGGTGTATCCAATCCAGGCAATGGTGCTATGTATGGCGCACATCATATTGTTGATGCACATCGAGCAAGTCTTGAAAAGCAACATCCTGCACTTAAAAAATCAAATGCAGATAAGCGCAAAGCATATGTTAAATCTTTACATCCAGACGAACAAGAAAAAATCAAAGAACAACACACGGCCGCTTTGCGTAAAGTAGCAGATCATGTCCACGATCATCTAGAAAATGCTGGTACTCATGCTATTGCAGAACACATCAGAACTCATGTGCTTCAATCACATAAAACACCGATGCAAGAGAAAGGTCACCATCATTGGAGAGTAACTACACATAATAACTCTGCAACTGCACAAAGAAAAGGTGCCGATGAACATGGTCATCATATTGTTAACCCACATGCACATTATGAACATATGTTAAACGATCACGAAAACTTGACTATGCATAAGCAAGGAACAACTATTGTGTTTAAACATAAGGGCAAAAAGATTGCAACACATCAAATGAAGTTCAACTCTCAAAGTGATACTCATTCATCACTTAAAGGAAATGGATCACCAAACGTGTGAAAACTTTCAAAGAGTTACTATCAGAAGTGTCTATCGATACTGATATCGTGGCCATTGCTCATTCTAAAGAATATGAGAAAGCATCTGAAGACCAAAGAGATGCGGCCAGTGCTGCTGGTCGTATTCGCAGTAGGGATGCTAAGAGTCAAATAAAAAAGAAAGAATACAAACAAAAGGCTCAATCGTCACATGAAAGAGCCAAGAAACATTTAGAAGTTATTAAAAAAATTCGCAAACAATATAAACAAAGAGGAGGATAAACTTTCGTTATGTAACAATCCGTACCAAAGAAAAAGGAGCACAAGATGCTAGTATACGAAGATTACGATTATGTAGATCTACAGACCTTTAAGAACAAACGGAGAAATAAGAAACAAAAAAGAAAACCACCATCGAACGGACTTTCACTTTTACACATACAACCAAAAACAAAAAACCAGCAGGCCGCGTTCGAGGCCTACTCAAAAGATAAACACTGTGTTCTTCATGGTGTAGCTGGTACAGGCAAAACCTTCATCCTCTCAGCACTCGCTCTTCAAGAAGTGCTAAATCATTCCAAACAAAAACTCATATACATACGTTCAGTTGTACCCTCACGCGACATAGGCTTCTTACCAGGTAATGAAAAGGAAAAAGCCAAAGTATACGAAGCTCCTTATCAAAACATTATACAAGAACTTACTGATCGCGGCGATGCATATAAAATATTGAAAGATAAAAATCAGTTAGAGTTTATGACAACATCTTTTTTAAGAGGTACGACAATCGACAATGCAGTGGTTATTGTAGATGAATCTCAAAACATGACCTTCCAGGAGTTAGACACAATCATAACACGTATAGGCCAAAATACTAAAATCTGTATTGCTGGTGATTTTCGACAATCAGATTTAAGAAGTAGCGGACTTATGAAGTTTATGTCCATATTACAAAAGATAAAAAACTTTGAGTTTGTAGATTTCAATACAAACGATATCGTAAGGAGTGGTCTTGTAAAAGATTACATCATTGCTAAGGAAATGTATGCATAGTTTTTATAAATAGAAGTGAAAGGTCCCGGTCGCGATGTTGGAGCATCCACCGGGACTAACACTATAACAAGTAAAAGAAAGGAGTGTCGTAATGAATGCATTCCAGTCTGGACAAAGGATGTAACTTGTATGTGCATTCATAAAATAAGAACAATATAATACCTCTTATCATCGTTACATAGCTATTATATCATAGAGTGATCCGCTTGTCAATATCTCTCTAGAGATATATGAATAACATATCTTGTTTGTATATATAGAGATAGAACCCGACCACGAGGTTGCAGCCTCTGCCGGGACTAGTACTATAACATAACGAAGGAGAGTACCAGCATGTCTATTTATCTATACATCAAAACCCACCAAAAAACCGGCCTCAAATATTTCGGAAAAACGACCAATAACAATCCTTACGAATATAAAGGATCTGGCAAGTATTGGAGAAAACATTTAAAGAAACATGACAACCATGTGGACACAGAAATATTAGGTTATTATACAGAAGACAAAGTTGAGGAGATTGCGTTAAAGTTTTCTAAAGATAACAATATCGTTGAATCTAAAGAATGGGCAAATCTCATTGAAGAAAATGGATTAGATGGTGGTTCAAAACATTCAGAAGAATCTAAAAGAAAGTTAAGCAAGTCCTTAAAGGGTAAAACAAAATCAGAAGAACATAGGGCAAAAATGAGCGCCGCTCAAACAGGTAAAAAACGCGGACCACATTCTGAAGAAACTAAAGCTAAAATAAGTGCTGCTAAAAAAGGTAAAAAAGGTAAACCGCTTTCAGAAGAAACTAAAGCAAAAATAAGTGCTGCTATAAAAGGTAGAACGCTTTCAGAAGAACACAAAGCAAAAATAAGTGCTTCTGAAAAAGGTAAAACGGTTTCAGAAGAAACTAGAACAAAACTAAGTGCTGCTCAAAAAGGTAAAAAACATTCAGAAGAAACTAAAGCGAAAATAAGTGCTGCTAGAAAAGTAGGAAAAGGGGGTTGACATTTGACTTCGACTGTGATATAATGGTCCAATGTTATACGGAGGTATTATGTCAAACACTTTTTATGTCGCAGTCCAGAAATACGGGAATAAAATATTATATTCCGGTTATGAAAACGGAAAGAAAGTTTCTTTTTCAGATGATTTTCGCCCAACACTTTTTGTTCCTACAAAAGAAAAAACAGAATATCGTACTCTTTTTGGAAAGAAAGTAGATACGATTCAGCCTGGAACGATGAAAGAATGTCAAGAGTTTATTGAGCGATATGAATCAACAAACTTTGAAGTTTCTGGTAATCGTAACTTTGTACAACAATACATTGCCGAGAAGTTTCCAAATGGTACAATGTATGATCCAAATATCATTCGTACTGTTTATATTGATATCGAAGTTGCGTCTGACCAGGGTTTTCCTGAACCGAAGACAGCCGATAAAGAAGTCACGGCTATTGCTCTGAAATATAACTTTGATGATACTGCATATGTCTGGGGTTACGGTGAGTATGAACCCAGCGAGAATGTGGAGTATGTAAGATGTAAAAACGAAAACGAACTTCTGCACCTATTTCTTGATAACTGGTCAAAGAATTCTCCTGATGTAATCACTGGTTGGAATGTCAAGGGGTTTGATATGCTTTACCTTGTAAATCGTATCAGTAGAATGCTTGGTGATAGAGAAACCGATCGATTCTCGCCATTTAAAATGCCACCAATGAAATCAAAATACGGTGATTCTGTAGACTTTCGTGGTGTTATCACTCTTGACTATCTTGAGTTGTTTCGTCGTTTTGGTTATTACTCTTACGGTAATCAAGAATCTTACAGCCTCGATAACATTGCCAATGTAACACTTGGTGAAAAGAAACTGGACTATTCTGAATATGGCACACTGGCTGAACTTTATATACAGAATCACCAGAAGTTTATTGACTACAATGTAAGAGATACATTGCTTGTAGAAAAAATCGATAAACGAACCAATTTGCTTGGTCTGGCTCTTACTCTGGCATATAAATCAAATGCGATTCTGACTGCGCCAATGGGTACTACAAAGTTGTGGGAAACTTATATCTACAATGTGATGTATCGTAATAGCATTGTGATGCCTGCAATGAGTAGAGGTAAATCTATTGGTCAGATTAAGGGTGGTTATGTAAAAGAACCACATGTTGGTGCTCACAAGTGGGTTGCGTCGTTTGACTTGAACAGTCTATATCCAAACATTATTATCCAATACAATATGTCACCTGAAACAATTGGCTCTATGTTGGGTGGTCACGATGTAGATCAGTTATTAAATAATAAAGAAATTGATGTGCCAACAGATCATTGTATTACACCGGGTGGTCAGACATTTAAAACAACAAGAAAAGGTCTGTTTCCATTTATTGTTGAGAAGGAGTATAACGAGCGATCTGAAATTAAGAAAGAAATGTTACGCGTTCAACAGCAGATGGAAGATCTTAAAGCTGAGTTGGAAGCTCTTCCGTAAACTGAATGTTGTGGTAAAATGTATGATCCGGGTAATTTCAAGAAACACAGGAGAATGGTGCATGGTGAGTAGAAAGGAAGAATTGTTGAAGAAATTGGAAGAGTTGGAGACCCGGCGCGTTCAATTGAATAATCAGCAGATGGGTATTAAAATTTTGCTCAATTCGATGTATGGCGCGATGGCCAATGAATACTTTCAATTCTTCCATAACAACACGGCAGAAGCAATCACACTATCTGGTCAGTTGACGATTCAATGGGCTGAGAAGCATGTGAACAAGTATCTACAAAAGGTTATGAACGATGATAAAGATCGAATCATTGCCATTGATACAGATTCGATTTATGTGTGTCTTGATGACTTTGTGAATAAGTTTGTTGATGACACGAACGCCGAGAAATGTACTCAATTTATTGATAAGATGGCACAAGAAGCGATTGAACCTGTACTTGAAAAGTGTTTTGATAAACTTGCGAAGTATCTCTCGGCTTATGACCAGAAGATGGTGATGAAACGAGAAGTGATTGCAAGTAAAGTTATTTTCACCGGTAAAAAGAAGTATATCGCCAACGTAATCAATAACGAAGGTGTGCAATACGCGAAACCAAAGATGAAGATTACTGGTATTGAATCGGTGCGTTCATCAACACCACAAGTATGTCGTAAGATGATTGAAGACTCGCTTGATATTATTATGAACCAAGATGAGATTACATTACAAGAGTATGTAAAAGAAAACCGTGAACAGTTCCGTACATTGCCCACAGAAGATGTGGCTTTTCCTCGTGGTGTAAGTGAGGTGACTAAGTATACCGTTGGTGATACTTATGATAAGGCTACACCAATTGCGGTTCGTGGTGCCATACTATATAACAAGTATAGAAAGAAAGATTCTGAACCTATTCGTAATAAAGATAAGATAAAATTTACATATCTTAAAGTTCCAAATCCAATTGGTGAAAATGTGATTGCTTTTCCTAATGTATTACCATCAGAACTTGGTCTTCATGATTATGTTGACTATGATGAACAATTTAATAAGGCTTATTTAAGTCCAATCAATATCATTTGTGACAAGATTGGTTGGAAGACAGAAAAACAAAGTACATTGGAGGATTTCTTTTCATGAATGCGTATATGGACGCTGGTGTAGATGTAGACAAAGCCGATGAGTTTATTGATTCCATTGGTGTAGATAAAAAGGCCTTTGCATCAGTCATAAAACTCGGCCGTGAAGACGTTGTTTGTGCTACTGACGGTGTGGGTACAAAGATACTCTTGGCAGAAAGGTTAAACAAATTTGATACAATCGGTATTGACCTTGTTGCCATGTGTGTGAATGATCTTCTATGTAAAGGTGCAGAACCAGTTGCTTTTCTTGACTATTATGCGACAGGCAAACTTGACTTGGATAAAAGTAAAGAGATAATTAAAGGTATTAAACGCGGCTGCGAATTCGCTGGCATTCAACTAGTAGGCGGAGAAACAGCAGAACTACCCGGAATGTACTTTGGTAATAGATTTGACCTTGCTGGGTTTGCAATAGGTACATTACAAAGACGTAGCTCATTTACATCAACAGAAGGTCTACCAAAATCACATATGATAAATGAAGGTCATTTGCTCGTGGGTATTCCGAGCAGTGGTCCACATAGTAATGGATTTTCTTTATTGCGTAAATATATGATACCGTCACCCGAACTTCTTGAGCCCACGAGAATATATGTAAAAGAGATTATGGAAAACTATTGGTCTATTCATGCCGCAGCTCATATTACTGGCGGAGGTCTACGACATAATATAGATAGAGTCGTGCCAGAACGACTCAAATACAAACTTGATTTTGAATACAACGAGTTTTGGCAAAAGGTCTATCGTGAATGTGATATGACCAACAAAGAAGAGTTTGAATCTATTTTCAACTGTGGTTGGGGAATGGTTATTATCATAGACGAAAAAAGTTTGTGTTCAATACAGCAGAACATTCCAGACTGTCAGGTGTTAGGAGTATTGGAGAAATGAGCATAGCAGTTTTTATTAGTGGAAATGGTACAAATCTTCAAGCATTGCTAGAGTATAACTTGCCCATTACCTTTGTGGCTTCTAACAAGGCAGATGCATACGGACTTATTAGAGCAAGAAATTCGGGCATTCCTACTTATGTGGAAGAAACTCCATTATTGAGAAACTTTGAAAGAATGGTAGATAAAAAATGTGAAGAACATAATATCAAGTTAATTGTTCTTGCAGGATTTATGAGAATACTAACACCAACATTTGTGAATAAATGGTCTAAAAAAATTGTGAATATACACCCTTCACTCTTACCAGCATTTAAAGGTAAGAACGCAATTAAAGATGCTTTCAACTATAATGCGAAGGTCACAGGCGTCACGGTACATTACGTTGATTCTGGAATGGATACTGGCGAAATTATTGCACAAGAACCCGTGTATATGCAGGAAACCGTAGAACAATTAGAAGAAATGATCCATGTAATGGAATACGCCATGTATCCTCCAACTGTTAAAGAAATTCATAAAGAAATGATAAGTGATTAACTATATTGCTCTTATAACAGCAATAGGTATTTCTGCTGTTGCAGCCTATTATAGTATCACAGGCCTTACAACAATTTTTGCAGCTTCGGTTATTCCTGTAGCTATAATGGCCACATCTCTAGAAATTGGCAAATTAGTCTCTGTCTCCTGGCTTTATCACAACTGGGATCATACGTCAAGAATATTAAAATCCTATCTTCTCACCGCCATCTTCGTTCTTATGTTCATAACATCTCTTGGCATTTTCGGGTTTCTTTCTAAAGCTCACATAGACCAAACATTGTCTACTTCAAACAATGATATTGAAATAAGTATTTTTAACAATCAAATTGAAAACAAACAACGAAGTATTTTTGATAAAGAAAAAGTCATAAAACAACTTGATGATATAATACAAACACTCATAGACGCACGAAGAATAAGAGGTCGTGAAGGTTCGGTTGCGATAAGAAAATTACAAGAACCGGACAGAAAGGCCTTGACAAATGCTATAGAAAATGATATAATGGTTGTTCAAGAATTGCGTCTTCGTAAAAGTGTTCTCAAAAAAGAACGGGTAGGATTAGAAGCAGAAATTGGTCCAATAAAATATATCGCAGAACTTTTTTATGGAAATGAGGCACCACAATCTGTTTTAGAAGAAAGTGTCAGGTGGATTATTCTTATCATAATATTTGCATTTGATCCACTCGCTGTACTTTTATTATTGGCAGCAAATATTGGTCTTTCGAAGAAAAACCGAAACACTGCTACTGTATTGAAACAAATGGCACAACAATTGAAGGGTAAAAAATGACAGATAGAGAAATTGCAGAAATTGTTTGGTATAAGTATAAAGGTAAGGAACTTGAGGAAGATGTGGACGAAAAGAAAATCATTTATATATATTGGCATCGTGCAATGGAAAAGAATGAATAATTATCTTTCGTGTGTCATATATCACAATTTTTAAGGTAAAAAACATTCAGCTGCGACTAAAGCAAAAATGAGTGCTACTTTGAAAGCAAGAAACCAAAGAGGAAATAGTAATGATGGATCCTAATACATTCGACTTCGGATTTAGCCTTGTCGATGAAGATGAACTTGAAGCAGTTCAGGCTGCATCAACTGTTGTGCAAGCAACAACACAAGAACTTGGTACAGTGCAAGATAGATTGGATGCCGTTTATACCATGGTGCAGCCACTCTTGAACAACTTGAGCGCATCTCCTGAGAAAGACTATCTGTACTGGCCAGGAACCCAAAGAATTCAAAAGATTGAAGAATTTAGCGATCAATTGCGTAATGTTTATACTGGAGGAAATACGTGAATCTTAAAGAACGATTGATAAAAAACTCTACAGTTAAATTTACTTCTACACTAGCAGATAGTAAAATATACGGCCGAGGAGACCTGATACCCACGGTGGTACCAATGATTAATGTTGCATTGTCCGGTACTATTGATGGTGGACTTACACCAGGGTTGACCACGATTGCTGGTCCTTCTAAACATTTTAAGACTGGATTTTCACTTCTTTTAGTATCTTCCTTTTTAAAGAAATATCCAGAAGGTGTTGTTTTGTTTTATGACACTGAATTTGGTACACCACAATCTTATTTTGAATCTTTTAATATTGATATTGATTCTGTTGTTCATACACCTATAACAAATATCGAAGAATTGAAATTTGATATTATGAAACAACTAGGTGATATTACACGCGAAGATCAAATAATGATTATTATTGATTCTATTGGTAATATTGCTTCAAAGAAAGAAGTAGATGATGCATTAGATGGTAAGTCTGTGGCTGATATGACTCGCGCAAAACAATTGAAATCTTTGTTTCGTATGATAACACCACATCTCACATTGAAAGATATCGCGATGATTGCTGTTAATCATACTTATAAAACACAAGAAATGTTTAGTAAAGATGTTGTGTCTGGTGGTACTGGCGCATACTATTCCTCCGATAATATATGGATTGTTGGTCGTCAGCAAGATAAAGACGGCAAAGAACTACAAGGACATCACTTTATTATCAATATAGAAAAGTCGCGATATGTAAGAGAAAAGTCTAAGATACCCATTACAATATCATTTCAAGGCGGTATCAATCGTTATTCTGGTTTATTGGATGTTGCTCTTGAAGGTGGTTATGTAACAAAACCAAAACAGGGTTGGTATGCTCGTGTCGATAGAGAAACTGGTGAGGTTGTTGAGCCAAATATGAGAGCTTCGCAAATTGAATCTAGTATGGAGTTTTGGGTAAATATATTTAAAGATACAGATTTCAAAGATTTTATTGAGAAGAAGTATTGCGTATCAATGGGTAATATATTAAACGATGATGAATAAATGGGATCTTAGATTCATAAAACTAGCTGAAGGTGTTTCTACTTGGAGTAAAGATCCGAGAAGAAAGATAGGCGCTGTTGCTGTTGATCCAGTAGACAAGCGTGTTCTGTCTACTGGCTACAACGGATTTCCTAAATGGATTCGTGATGATCCACAAAGAATGAGTGATAGTTATATTAAATCTAAATATATCATTCATGCTGAATTGAATTGTATTTTCGGCGCAGTTTATACAGGCGTATCATTAAAAGACGCTACGCTTTATGTTTATGGACTACCACCTTGTACCGAATGTGCTAAAGGTATTATACAGGTAGGCATTCGCCGCGTGATATGCCAATACAAGACTTCATCAGAAGATGTTAGATGGACAGAATCGTTCACGCATTCACAAGCCATGTTTATAGAAGCAGGAGTTGAATTGTGCAAGATAACATAAAAGAAAAATATTCTATTTTAAATCTTGAAACGAAGGGTGCAGAGACAGCTAAAATTCGGTTGACAATTGAGCAGTGGAATGATATAATGTATTCCTATGGTGAAGTAAAGTTTGATGAGGATGAGAATGAAAGTGGTTATCTTCATTTTGATTACAAGGTGCATGATCCAGAAGATTTTGATGTAAAACTTTATAACGAAGAAGAACAGGCCGAATTTCAAACTTTACTTGGCGACATTCTTGTTGATATGATACAAGATTCAATTGATTATATGGAGTCAAAAGATGATAGAGAAGATAATACTGGAAAATCTGACACGAAATGAGGAATATTCTAGGCGGGTTCTTCCTTTTTTACAAAATGAGTATTTCACAGACGCCACTGAAAAATACTTGTTTTCTAAAATCTCGGATTTTATATCCAAGTATAACACTTTACCCGATAAAAATACACTAACACTTGAAATTGATGAAGACGGAATTAACGAAGGACTACACAAAACATCTACAGAATATGTACAGAATCTTGGAGAAATAAACGAAAATATTGATTGGTTAATTGACACGACAGAAAAGTTTTGTCAAGAGAAAGCCATATACAATGCAATCATGCAATCAATTAACATCATTGATGGTAAAGATAAAAAGAAAGAGAAGGGTAGTATACCTAACATACTTTCGGATGCATTGGCTGTAAGCTTTGATGATCGTGTTGGTCATGATTACTTTGAAGATGCCGAGAGTCGTTTTGATTTCTATCAGAAAGTAGAAGATAGAGTATCATTTGACCTTGAGTATATGAATTTAATAACTGGTGGCGGTCTACCAAATAAAACATTGAATGTGATACTGGCAGGCACTGGCGTTGGTAAAACACTTGCAATGTGCCATATGGCTGCATCAAACATTAAGAATGGTAAGAATGTTTTATACATAACACTTGAAATGGCTGAAGAAAGAATTTCAGAACGCATTGACGCGAATCTACTTAATGTACCGCTTGACCAAATTAAAGATATGTCAAAGAAAATGTTTAGTACTCGTATCAATGATATACAATCAAAGGCTGATGGTAAACTTGTAGTGAAAGAATATCCGACTGCTTCAGCTCATTCAGGTAACTTTAGATATCTAATGAACGAATTGATATTGAAAAAGAATTTCACACCAGATATTGTGTATATTGATTATCTAAACATCTGTGGTTCAACGCGAATGAAAATGACGGGATCTATTAATTCGTATACATATATCAAAGCAATCGCAGAAGAACTTCGTGGTCTTGCCGTCGAAAAGAATTTACCTGTCGTGACAGCAACGCAATTAAATAGAAGTGGTTATGTAAATTCAGACCCAGGTCTTGAAGATACTTCAGAATCATTTGGTTTACCAGCAACTGCTGATTTTATGTTGGCATTGATATCAAATGACGAGATGGATGAAATGAATCAAATTATGGTCAAACAGCTAAAGAATAGATACAATGATCCAGCCACTTATCGTAGATTTATAGTCGGTGTCGATAGGCCGAAAATGAGATTGTACGATGTGGAACAAGAAACTGAAGAAGAAGATGATATTCCTGTATTTGATAATACCAGTATCGGTAAATCTTTAAAGAAAGATTTTTCTAAATTAATCGCATAGGTGAAAAAAATGGATGTGCAGGATCTAGTAGCAGTATTAAATCTAATTAATGTTTCAAGTCAACGTGGTGTTTTTCGCGGCGAAGAATTGTCGGATGTTGGTATTTTGTATAGTACAATTAAAGCTGAGGTTGAAAGATTGAAACAATCCGAGCTCGATAATGCATCTGAATTAGAGACAGAAAGTGTTAGTGGCGAAGTGTTGAGTTAATGAACATTGAATTGAAGGGAGGTACCAGGAAACAGAAAGAACTAACGCGTAATGTGTTAGCTGCTACCTGTTACTCCCTTTTATCCAATAAATTGTTTCATAACATTCATTGCGACGTTTACTTACATAAACCAGACGATTTATACGGTTCTTGTACATGGGAAGACACGAACATAAGACCTCGTGAATTCACAATTGAAATCCATAAAGAAATGGATGAAAAAAACTTCATTATGACGATATGCCACGAAGCTGTTCACCTGAAGCAATATGCAAGAGGCGAACTTCGTGAACTATATCGTGGAAGCCATAGACTGATGTGGTATGATAAGGATTGTACAAATATACCTTATAATAAACTTCCATGGGAGATAGAAGCATCAGCACTTGAACAAGGTTTATACAAAAACTATATGGAGTTTAGTTTAAATTCATCATAAGTTAGTTGTGTTAGCAAATGGACCAGAAAAGGATGCTCTTATTTCTCCAGAAGTATGAACATAATAATCTAAATAACCAGATTGTTCAAATGTCAAAGAACCGTTAATATCTGGTACATCTCCTCCGGAAAAGTACCATTCTTTCGCGAAAACGAAAGTTGCGTTTGCTGGACTCACATCTTTTTTAATACGAATAGATCCTATTAAACCATTTTTTGTATTTGTTGGCACTAAAAATGTTATTGTTTTATTCGCAACGGTATTACTAAAAGTGAAGTATTGATGATTTCCGTTATTGAAATTTATCGTCAAATCATCTGTAATTGATCCAATATTATATGGTGTAGCTACAGCTGTGTTTGTGATCTGTATATTACCATTTACTGAAAGTGTATTTGTTGAAGTTTGAAAGGTTAAATTAGCATTAGCACCCAAATCATCATTTACATTAAAGAAAACCATTCCAGGTGAACCAGGTATACCTCCATAACCTCCTAAATAACTTAAACTAGTCCAAGCGGTACTACCATCACCGACTTTTATTTTAAGTGCATCGGTTTCAAAACCAGCTTCTCCTATTGCTAGAGTAGTATTATTGCTGGTCCAATTGTCAGCTGTATCTCTTCTCAATTGTATTTGTGTAGCCATTACACCGCAGTGCCTCCGTCTATTGTAATTGCTGGTGGAACAGAGAAATCAGAATCTGCTCGACCGCCATCTATATTTATTTGATCAGAACCTGGTGCCACTTTCCAAAAAGCACCGCCAGTACTATTAGCAGTTAATACTTGATCGGTTGTTCCGAGAGAACCGTTTGCAACAATACCATTTGTTAATTCTAGATAAGAAACTGATGTGTTTCCAGTAATTGTTAATCTTTGATCTAACCATATAAAATTCGCATCACCATTTACATTATCTGAAGCTGAAAATACAGCTACGCGATTGGCAGCACCACTTGTACTTGTTACTGTGCCAACAGTTGAACTAAAGTTGGCATCATTTACAAATTCTGATATATTGACTGCGCCAGCATTTAACCATAAACCAGATGTATTGGAAACTAACTGAGTATTACCAGTTTGTACATTGATACCTTCAGTAGTGACTAATATGCCATTTGCACCATCTGCGTCAATAGTGACCGTATCATTACCACCAGTATCAGAAACTGATGTGGAAATACCGTTGGCGCCTGTGAATATTATTTCATCTGTATCAGAATCAGCTGTGGCTGTACCACTATCGCCTGATAAAACACCATATGCATTTTGATTTGGTTGGCCGCCTGCTTCTCCGGGTTGTATCCATCCGCTACCATTGTACCATTCTATAATATTATCTGTTGTATTAAATCTTAATGAACCAGATAATTGGCCATCTCCAGCATTTTGGGGTCTATTTGCAGTAACACCTGTTGGCAGTATAATTGAATTACCACTGAACTGAACATAACCCTTGCCATCGGGTGTAATTGTTAAATCACCATCGGCATTCGTTGTAAAAAGAACATTTCCGTCAATACGAACATTATCAATATTAAACTGACCTGTTACACCTAATGCGGTACCAGTCCAAGTAAAGTTAGCGTCACCTTCTATCGTATTTGTGTCGGTGAAAACAGCTATTTGATTATCAAGAGGAGTGCTCGTATAATCAACAAAATTGGCATCATTATTAAGTTCAGAAGTATTAATGTTTCCTGATTCTATCCAGAGACCTGTTGTGTTTGACGTAAGTTTATTATGTCCTGGCTGTACATTAACACCATCTGTTGTTACAAGAATGCCATTAGCACTGTTTACAGAAACAGAATCAGTAACGACTGTTATACCATCACCGGCACCAACATCTAAAGAACCAGAACTTGTGATAGAACCTGTAAGACCATTACCGCCTGTAACAGAAGTTACAGTACCAACAGTAGTTGAATAGTTTGCATCATTAACAAACTCTGAAATGTTTACTACACCTGCGTTCAACCATAAACCTGTTGTATTAGCAATCAATTGTGTATTACCAGTTTCAACATTAATTCCATCTGTAGTTACTAATATACCGTTAGCACCCACAGCTGTGATATTACCAGAACTATAATTAACGCCACTTGTACCAGATAAATGTGAATCCACTCTCGCATTTGTGTAATAAAGTTTTGTAGAACCTTCTGGTAAATCATCCGTATTAACTTGATTGGTACCAGTACCAAAGTCTATAAGCGTGTCATCAATCGAATCGGCCACAATACTTACAGCGCCGGTAGTAACTGTAAAATGATTACTATCAAAACTAGCAATACCTTTGTTTGATGTAGTAGCATCTTCTCCAGAAATTACTCCCGCAGCAAGATCGATGCCTTCACCAGCACTAAAATGAGCTCTGACTTCTACCGCACTAGGTCCAGTATATGTAATTACGCCGGTTGATTCTATATATGTTAAAGAGCCATCTCCTCCACTATCGGTAACGGATATTGAACTTCTTGAAATATCTGTTATGGCCGCATTATTTACCCATAGACCAGTAGTATTTGCGATTAGTTGATTGTTACCTACCTGAACATTGATATTATCTGCGGTTACAAATATACCATTACCTTGACCAACATTCAAATCAGGCGTTGTTGTACCATTTGTTACTGTTAATCCATTTCCACCAGTTACTTCAGTTACTGTACCAACTGTTGAACTGAATGAAGCATCATTATTAAATCCCGATAAATTTATATTAGCCTTCGTAAGTTTTCTTTGAACATTACTTGCGTCTACGACAGCAAAAAAATCACCATCAGCATCACTAGTTGATGTTGTTAATTCTGATAAATCTACATCAACTGTTATATTACCTGAGTCTGTTACAGGACTATCGCTAACATCAATAAGGTTTCCTGAAGTAATACCTATACTTGTAACCGTACCAACTGTTGAACTAAAGTTGACATCATTATCAAATTCTGATATTTTAACTGCACCAGCATTTAACCAAAGACCAGATGTATTAGAAACTAATTGTGTATTACCAGATAAAACATTCAAATCAGGCGTTGTTGTACCATTTGTTACTGTTAATCCATTTCCACCAGTTACTTCAGTTACTGTACCAACTGTTGAACTAAAGTTGACATCATTATCAAATTCTGATATTTTAACTGCACCAGCATTTAACCAAAGACCAGATGTATTAGAAACTAATTGTGTATTACCAGATAAAACATTAATACCATCTGTAGTGACTAATACGCCATTCGCGCCGTCTGCATCGATAGTGACTGTATCATCATCAGTAACATCAGAAACAGTGGTTATGATACCATTCGCACCTGTAAATATAATTGTATCTAATTTTACATCTGCTGCAGCACTACCGGAATCACCAATTAAATTTGAATATGCATTCTGATTTTCTTCGCCAGCAGATGTACCT
>Ga0233415_10000590_pt1 | contig 16795 bp, 14 predicted proteins | sample Na_anoxic_12_MG_FD_188631 | JGI IMG/M metagenome (GOLD analysis project Ga0233415, IMG submission 188631) | Seawater microbial communities from Saanich Inlet, British Columbia, Canada - Na_anoxic_12_MG | ecosystem: Environmental > Aquatic > Marine > Inlet | place: Canada: British Columbia... | reverse complement strand
AGAGGAAGAGGAAGAGGAAGAGGAAGAGGAAGAGGAAGAGGAAGAGGAAGAGGAAGAGGAAGAGGAAGAGGAAGAGGAAGAGGAAGAGGAAGAGGAAGAGGAAGAGGAGGAAGAGGAGGCTTCTCCTACATTTACATTTTCTAAGGTAGATGGTTCATCTACAAAAGATTTAGAAAAAGCAGAGGAAGAAGAGGAGGAGGAAGAAGAGGAAGAGGAAGAGGAAGAAGAAGAAGAGGAAGAGGAAGAAGAGGAAGAGGAAGAACAAGAAGTAATTGAAATAGAAATAGATGACATTACTTACTATTGTACAGGTGAAGAAAATGGAATTATTTATAGTGTAGATGATGATGGTGAAATTGGAGAAGAAATAGGTAAAATTAATGATGGAGAAGCAACATTTTATTAAAAATTTTATAAGTTTATAATATAAATGATAAATAAACTTTGTCCCCCAGCAATATTATATTTAGGTTTTTCTTTAACACAAATAATAATAGATACTTTTAAAGGATTCTATAATACTGCATTTTTTAAATCAATTGTTATGGTAATATTTACATTACTTTTAAATATTTTATGTAGTAAAGGACTGAGCATTATATCTTGGTTAATAGTATTCATCCCATTTATATTAATGACATATATTACTGCAGTTTTAATGTTTGTATTTGGATTAAGTCCTCAAGAGGAGAGTATAGATTATGATGTAAAATACCCAGATGATTATCCAGATGAACTATTAATAGTTAGAGATCCAAAAGTAGTAGTAACTGATAATAATAATAATGAAGAATACGACCCGAATGATTTTACAAGTGGAACACCAGAAGATATAAACAATTATAATTAGGTAAAGAGTTTAAAAATATTCATTATAAGTATTTATAATGAATATTTTGTTAAAAACATTATATGATATAGGAAAAATAGCATTAAATATTAGTTACGAAATTTATAAAGAAATAGTTTATGGGGCTATTGATATTAGCTTTATATTTAATAATACTGCTTCAGTAGACGAAGTATTTATTTGTAGAACTAATGCAGTTAAAACGATAGATAATTTTGTATATACAAGCATGATGAATATATCATGGAAAATAATAGAGATAATTACAGTGATAAATTTATGTTATAAGAAGACAATAATACCATATTTTCACTATATAACAGATGATAATTATAGAAGACCAATTTTGTTAATTAAAGATGGAAATGAAATATTTTCTGCAAGAATGAATGAGCCAATATCACAAGATATTAAATATGATATGATACTTCAAACAGAATATAATAAAAATAATGATTCGAAAAAAAACTATACTGCTATTAGTTATGATATAAAAAGTAAAAATACAATAGATCAAAGTAATATTAGTTTTATAATATTTCAAATAACTACAAATAATGAAAAATATGATATAAATCTAAAAGAACCTAAGAATTTTCTAATAAAAAATAACAGTCTAAATTATCCATTTTTTAAATGGTATATGAAATGTGTATATAATGTGAATTTAACAGAAAATTTTAAAATAAATTATATGACGCAAGATATGTCATTGGGAGAATTAAATTATCCATTTCTTTTAAAAATTAATGATGATAGTATAACATCATTTTCTTATAAAGCTCCTGAACCAATTATTAAGGAAGATGAAGATGAAGATGAAGATGAAGATGAAGATGAAGATGAAGATGAAGATGAAGAGGAAGAGGAAGATGAAGAGGAAGAGGAAGAGACAGTTGTGGTAGAAGAAGAGAAAGAGACAGTTGAAGAGAACAAAATTGAAAGTAGTAAATTATGTGAAAATATGGATTGTGAAAGATTTCCACCAGATTGGGATTTTGATAAAGATACAGAAGAGACTTATCAAGAGGATCCGTGGAAAAAATGTTGCCTATGTGAAGGATATTATAATGATGATGGAATGAGCGATATTTTATTTATTGAAGAAGAACCCAATAATCAAGAAGGAGAGTGTGATTTATGTGGAAAAAATAAAGACATAGTTCAAATGAAAGGGAGTGGGCAGTATCTATGTGGTAATGCATGTGATGAAGAAAGCGCTGAAGAAAGCGACGAAGAAGATAATAGTAATAAGGAATCTTTAGAAACAGATAATAATATAATGTTAAATGATGAATGTGGAAGTAATGTAATAAATGATATTATTAAATGTGAAAAATTAAAGCAACATTAATAATATATTAATTAAATAATATAAAAAAAAATTGACAGGATATATTATATATGGAGGACTCCCATAGTTTGGTTGATTCTAACATGCAACAGCATCCCCTTTCTGATGAATGGTGTCTTTGGGCCCATTTGCCTCATGACACAGATTGGTCATTAAACAGTTACAAGAATATTTATAATTATACTTCTGTAGAGGAAGTACTTGCTGTAAGTGAAGCACTTCCAGGAAGATTAGTAAAGAATTGTATGTTGTTTATCATGAGAAAAGGAATTACACCTCTATGGGAGGATCCCCAAAATAGATCTGGTGGTTGTTTTTCATATAAAGTAAATAATAAAATAGTGTTTGAATGTTGGAAAAAACTAACATATAGTTTAGTAGGTGAAACACTATCTGGAAATACTAATTTACAAAAACATATAAATGGAATAACAATTTCTCCAAAAAAGAACTTTTGCATTATTAAGATTTGGTTAAAAAATTGTGATTATCAAGACGCAAAACAAATTAATTGTGCAAGTGGTATAGATGCACATGGTTGTTTATTTAAGAAACATGCCCCTGAATATTAGAAATATTAGAAATATACTTAAACATTATATTATGATTAATAATATAATGTTTTATTACCTAGCAAGTAGTAGTTTATGTATGTGTTTTTTGTTTTTTGTTTTATCTAATGGAGAAGATTATAAACCAGTAGATAATTTGGAACTAAATATGTACGATGGTAGATGGTTCCAAGTAATCGAAGATTTGACAGATATGTCATTTCAAGGATTTGGAAAATGTGCAGTAGCAGATTATTCTATATTAAATAGTAATAATGTGACAGTATTAAATAGTCAAATAGATAAAGATGGAAGTTTAGATCAAATAAGTGGTTATGCATACTATAAAGATGGCGCTAGTGGAGGCGACTTAACGGTAAATTTAGAAGGGACTCCGGGGAATGCTCCTTATTGGGTAATTGAATTAGGGCCAATTATAAGCGACCAGTATCAATATGCAATAGTTTCGGATAATTTTAAACTTTCATTATTTGTATTAGCTAGAAATGTAAGCGAATATTATAGTGAGTATGATACAATTGTAAGAAGTTCTCTAAAAGAGTATGGTTTCACAAAAGAATATAACAAACCAAAAGTAATGGATCAAGATGGGTGTGATTACTCATTATATAGTGAATAAATCTAGTTATTTAATAATTATAATATTATAATTATATTTATTAAATTAATTATTATTACTGGGTAATGGACTGAGACATAATTTGATAGTACCTAAACTAGCTACATAATACTTAACAACAAGTGGTAAATCATTTTCTAGATACATTTCAATTTGATTACATAGATTAGTACATTTAATGAAATATCCAAGATTCTTTAGGGAAAATTCACCTTGAATAATTTTACTAGAATCTTGTTTTTCAATAAATTCCATTCCTCCCGACGACTCTTCTCTTTTTACTTCAGCTGTAGCGAATTGACCAGAACATTTAAATATAAGTTCGTTTCCAACTGATTTAATTTCTAGCCTATCAGAAATGCATGATAAATCTCGAATAATTTTTTGAAAATCAGATGATGGTAAATTAATAACCGATGAAAAATGAACATCTGGTTCCTCAAATTCATCCGTGTCTGGTTCAATAAGACGAAGTTTTTGTATTTTACATTGTTTAATATCTCCATTTTCAAATTTAAGTCCTAAAAATGATACAATACCATCATAATAGTCATTTTTCTCAATGTAAATAGTTAATGTGTCATCATTATCAATAGAATTAATTAATTTGAACAAGTGAAACATATTAACACCAATGACAATTTTTTCTTCATTGCATTCGTAATGCTCAAAATTTTCAGCACCTAAGAATAGGTGTGCAAGCATGGTATGTGATTTATCCATATTGATAATTCTAATACCATCCTTTTTAAAGGTAATATTTGTTTCTAATAAAATGTCCTTTAATGCAGTCATTAAAGTGCGAAAAGGAGCAATTTGAACAGTTTTGATAGTCAATACATTATTTGAATCCGACATTCTCTTCCTATAATGTAAAATTAAATAAAAATCTTTAAATACTTATGCGTTTATATTTAAAAATTAATAAATATTAATCAAATATTTTATATGCGGATATTATCATTCCTAATATAATTATTACCATACCTACATAATCGTCTATAGTAGTAGGAATTTTTAACCAATATTTATTTGTAAAAATCTGACCCATAAAATCAAATACATATGAAGATAATGATAATTGAGGAGCAGTTAAAAATAAATTTCCCATTCTATTCGCCGGAATAACAAATATCCATTCGATTGTTGCCCATAATTCAGCCCATCCAAGTTTCGTTAAAAATGGTGATTTTTCCATAGTAGGTGTAGTTTGATGAAATAAAGCTAAATCCATTAATATTACTACTAATATATTTAATGACAACCATATTATAAATCTTTTAGCAGTAAAATTTGTTTTCATTATATATACTATATTATGAATAAAATTTTTCAATATGCCATGTTTCTATTATCATTTATTATTGCTCAATCCATATCTATGTGGGGACAATTTTTCACTTTAAAATATCCAAATTTGTCCATGTTTAAAGCATTTTTAATGGCTATACCATTTGCATGGATAGATTGGTTTTTCATGACAATAGCTATTAATATTGGACATAAATATAATTTAGTAACTGAAACACAAGATACATTTCTATTAATTATAACTCAATTCTCCGTTATTCTGCTAATAAATTATTTTTTTCTAAAACAAAAACTATCAAAAAGTGATATTATAGCATTTTTTGTCATTTTAATCGCATTTGCTGTAAGTTTTTTAAATTTAGTAAGTAAAATTTTAGGAAAACCTGTACCTAAAAAGGTAAAAAAAGAAGAAGATACAACAAATACTATAGATGATATTAACAGTTGATTATTATAATATGTATATAATTTATATATTATAATGAAAGTAAAAAATGGTTTTAAATATGAAAAAAACGGATGGAAATATATTTCTATAAAAGGCTCACCTATGGAAAGAGGAATAGCTCATGGTAAGCTATTAAAACATGAAATTAAAGAATGTTTAAAAACAATGGCGTGGAATTTATTTGATAGTCATGGATTTAAAATTGATTTTTTTATAAAATTTAGCAATTTTATTTTTAAGAAACCATTAGAAGAAAACTTCCCCGAATTTTTTGATGAAATAAAAGGTATAGCTAATGGTGCTGATGTAGATTTAGACGAATTAATATTATGGAATAATGTTTCTTCACTAGATTATGCACTACCTAAACTTAAACATTATGTAAATGAAATGCCTGAACTTAAGGAAAAATATGGTGATATTTTGGATAAATTACCTGAAGGAGGACAAATGGAAGGTGGTGCAAAAGATAAATGTTCCGCATTTATGGCCGTAGGTGATTATACACATGATGGTAAAATATGTTGTGCTCATAACTCATTCGATAATTTTATTGATGGACAATATTTTAATATTATTATTGATATTAAACCAAAAAAAGGACATCGTATATTATTTCAAAGCGCACCTGGGTTTATCTGTAGTTTTACAGACTTTTTTATTAATAGTAAAGGATTTATAGGAACTGAAACAACTATTGGTGGATTTACATCATATGATCATAAAGACCCTATCTCATGCAGAATTAGAAATTGTATGCAATATGCAAATACATTAGACGATTATGTAGATATGTTAAAGAAAAATAATTCTGGCGATTACGCCAATTCATGGCTAGTCGGTGATACTAATAAAAATGAAATTATGAGAATAGAATTAGGATTGGAATTTGTTAATGTTGAAAAAAAAACAAATGGATATTTTATTGGTTTTAATGCACCATATGATTCTAGAATTAGAAATTTAGAATGTGTTAATACTGGTTTTGATGATATTAGAAGACACCAAGGAGCTAGAAAGGTTCGTCTTGAACAATTGATGGAGCAACATAAAAGTAAAATTAATATTGAAATAGCAAAAGAAATTATTGCAGACCATTATGATATTTATTTAAATAAAACTAACCCTTGCTCTCGAACATGTTGCTCTCATTATGAACTAGACGATCGTGCATTTATGAGTCAAGCAGATAGACCACTACCATATCAACCTAGAGGTGCAGTAGATGGATGTGTTGTCGATACAGATTCTTGCAAAAAAATGGAGTTGCATGGTAGATGGGGTACATCATGTGGAACACCTTTTTATGCAAAAGAATTTATTAAGCAAAATATACAATGGAAACGATTTGGTCCTTATTTAAAAGATCGACCATCACAACCTTGGACACTATTTAAATCATTAGATAAATTTCCTAAGGACAAAAATAGTAGATCAAAAAAACCCAAGAGAGAAATTAAGAATAAAACAATTAAAAGATAATTATTATATATAATTAAATGCAACAAACATATAATTATATATGCGAAGATCACAAATCAATACATTGCGACATTATACCACTAAGTCCATGTCGAGGTAGATGTATTACTTGTCGGGACAAAAAAGTACATGGATATTCTAATCCTGATCACATATCTAACCCATTTGGTTATTTATATTTAATACCTATGAAATGTTTATCTTGTTCTGAAGATAAGCAACTATGCATGTGGTGTAAATAATTTATAATTTAATACTTGGCGCTTTGCGTTTACCATATCCATGTTTTTTTCTAGATTTTTTTGCTAGTTTTAACGCCTTGCTGTTTTTCTTACATCCTTCTTTTAAAATACTATAATCAACTGCAGCAGCTTTTCCACCTGTAATAGAACTAGCTAATCTAGCATATCCCCATGAATGACCACTTTGATTAGGTCTAGATCCGGAACTGTAATAGGCACCTTGTCCCTTTTTAACAATTTTAGATAAAGAATTAATTGAACATCCTGTTTTACGCGAAAGAGATTTTGATGGTACTATTTCATCTAAATTATATATTTTTTTTGCTTTAGTTATATGTGGACTAACCTTAGATTTAAAGGATTTAACCTTCTTTCTAGTAAAATATTTTCCCTTTTTATACTGCTTTCTAGATTTCTTTAACATACTTCTTTGCTTACTTTTATCGCGTTTTGTTAGTGTAGTTGGAATGTATCGTTTTGGAACATTAACCATTATATAAAACATTAGAAAATATTATTTATGCATATATATATATATATGTCTACCGTTACATATTATGTTAGAAATGATGATCCAGATGAACTAGCAAATTTACAATATTATATTGATCGAATTAAAACAAACGCAAGAACCATTTTGTGTCAAAAAATGATAGGTGAACAATTCGCAGAAGATAGTTTAGACAACTGCGATTTACTATTTGTTCATGAATATGATGGGGATATTCGTGGATTTGCTACTGTAAAATATTATATAGATCCCCGCGATGCAACAAAAGAATATTTTTATATTGATTTAATTTGCAATGCTCCATGGCATAGTATGGCCACTAGATCTGTATCCGATATGAACGAAGCATATGGAGATCAAGCTAATCAGGTGCGCATGGGAGCAAAAGACATAATTGATAAAATAGTAGAAGTAGGAAAAACAAATGCATACAGAATCTCCTTTGTTCAATTAAAAGCTATTGATTCGGTAATATCATACTATTGGAGATTAGGATTCAGATTTCCAAATGTAGAAATGAATGATAAAGCTCAACAATTTGTCAGAGAATTACGAGCAGCACAAGTATCTGATAATGCAAATGAAACTGAACGATTAATGAATGCTATTATTGTAAGATATTTTCCCAAACATCTAAGCGAATCTAAACAAGCAGAATTAGCCACCACAACAGGGTCAAGAGTAGAATATGCACAAGATACAGGAATTCCTATGGAATTAAATATAGTATATCGAGGAGGAAAAAACAGAAGTAAAAAAAATAAAAGAACAAAACGAAAATACAAAAAAAGAACATATAAAAAAAAATAAAATTGAAATAATTTAATATATTATATAAGTTAGTATCAAAATAATGGATTTATATTTAAAATATTCTTCAATTTTGGAACAAAATGACTATAATAAAAGTGTAAATATAGATGATTTGCAATCATATCCTCTATATTTAAAAATAAAAAACTATATCGAGAAAGAAAAATTTTCAAATATATTAATATCATTAAGTGGTGGGGTCGATTCAATGGTATTATTATTCATAATAAATCATATAAAACAACATATTGATGGATTGAATGTTTATTGTTGTCATATAAACTATAATAATCGTGATGAAAGTGTCGACGAGAGAGATTTTCTAATAGAATATTGTTATATAAATAATATTATATTAGATGTTAAGAATATAGAATTTAAACGCTCGGAAATAAAAAGAAATATTTATGAAAAAGAGACGAGACAATTAAGATATAATAATTATTATGATTTGTCTAATAAATTCAATAGTAATGGTGTATTTTTAGCACACCACAAAGACGATATATGTGAAAATATATTTAACAATGTAATGAGAGGATGTCGTGAAATAACCGATTTAACTGTTATTAAAGAGAGAAATACAATATTAAATGTATTAATTCATCGCCCAATGTTGGACTTTTATAAAGATGATATATTAGAAATATCGTATCATTTTAATATACCATACTTTCTAGACACAACACCAGATTGGAGTTGCAGAGGTAAAATGCGACGGAACATTTTCCCAAAATGCGCGGATTGTTATACTGATAATTATAAAAATAGTTTACTAAAATTAGGTAAAGAAAGCGAAGAAGTATCCGAAATATTAAACAAATATGTAATAGATGTCATTATGGATAAAGTAACAATTGATAATCAGCAAATTAGTATTCCAAATGAAATTATTTTAAAAGAGAATCATATTTTAAAAATAATAGTAAGAAAACTATGTCATAAATATGGAATCGAAAATATGAAATTGAAATGTGTTGATGAATTTTCTAGAGCATTAAGAGAGAAAAGACTGGGAAAAATAAAAATGACATTATTAAAAAATTATTCTATAACTATTAACATAGATCACATATATTTTGATAAAGTAATTATATGATTTATTAATATGCAATAAAAATTATTATTTATACCTTTCTATTTTTTTTTGTTAGTCTATCAATCTTCTTTTTCAATACTTTTTTTGATTTTCTTTTCAGAGAACTCTTTCTATTTTTTTTGTTAGTCTATCAATCTTCTTTTTCAATACTTTTTTTGATTTTCTTTTCAGAGAACTCCTTCGATTTTTTAAATCAATGGTCTTATTTCCCTTTTTATTTATTTTTCGCCTTTTACTTTTTAGTTTTTTTCCACCTCGACTCCTACTACTAGTACTAGATAATGTACTTTCTACTGATATATCATCTGGTGATTGTTTATCATCGATGCGAATATCTGACATGGTCCTTATCTGTTTATCCTTAACTGGAATTTGTGCATTTTCATCACAAATTTTTATAATATTACCATTTTTAATAGTAGTTTTATATTTACCACTTACACATGGACTAGTAGGTGATGGTGTTAATGGTGACATTACATCAGTTGTATTTGTAGGTATTGTTGTTTCTCTTCGCCCCTTTATAATTTGTCCTCCTGTCTCTTTTAATGCAATATATACCATTTCCTGAAACGCATCACCTGATTCAGGCATTACAATAGGTTCATCACTGTAAAAGATAGATTTTATATCTACATTTCTTAAAAAGGTTGTAATAATTGGATTTTGTAATAATAACCCTATATTATCATTTACATTTATATCTTCTGATGATCCAATCACTTCTCCACTTAAATTTTTTCCTAATAATTGAATAGAAAAATATTGATCTTTACTCATATTTAAAAACTTATCTATATATAATTTACTATCTTCCGTACTGGGTTCTACATAATATTTGTTATTTACATTAACTCTCATTAAATCCAAATCTATTAACATAGCATTTATAGCTTCTCCAATAATATATGCTGCAAATTGTCTGACAATAGCTTCATCCATAGTTTCAGATACATTTGTTTCGTATACTTTACGAATCTCTGTGTTCATTTTTTTAATAAAATTAAAATAACGAACAACCAACTCATAATCTAATGAATCTTCGATATGATCGCATGTTAAATCATACATACCTTGCAGGAGAATATATGACGGCAATAATGGATGAAAGCCCATAAAATATAAATTAAACGGTAATTTATCCTTCAGTTTATTATAGGTTTCTTTCATTAATGTTATTTTTTCAGGATTATCCTTTAAATGTAATTCTGTTATGTAGTCAATGAATTCTGTTTTATTAGGAGATGATGTATCTGATTGGGTTGATGTACCCCCGACATAGTTTCCATATGGATCCATGATACATTGTCCATATTCATTGTTGGGACATTGATCATCGTCTGGATATACATATTTATATCCCGTATATGCCGCCACTGCTACTACTGATACTGCTCCTAATACTTGTGCAATTATTACTCCTGTGGACCTTTCTTCTGGTCCATGATCTTCTATTATATCATCTATCTTTTTAAATATATCATCCTTATTCTCTGGATCGCTAATGTCATGATACATAGCATAATCCTTATTTATTTTATCAATCAATTTTATGTTGTTTTCATTAGATCCCACAAAACACCCTAATTGCATGTAAGTTATTTGTTTAACACTGTTGGATATACTTTTTAATAATAAATCATCCACTGTGTAATTTACTCCTCCCCTCATCGAATTGCCTTGAGCAAGTATTTTCTCATCCTCATCCTTAACTGTCTTAGCACAATCCTGATTCCTCTGAGCATTATATTTAAGTAATCCTGATACTTTATCAATTATTCCTTCACTTGTTGGATTACCCGCAGGGAGAGCATCACATAAATTAGATATTTTTTGTTGTGTTTCTGTGGTTATATTATTATTAGCATCATTACCAATTATATTTCCATAAATATAATTATTTTCTACCACCATACCTTTCGTAAGGTAATTGAATGTTTGATTTTCTTCTACACAAGTATCATCTGTAATCTTTTCATCTGTAGGTAAGCCGCCAACCCAGCCACTATCTACTAGTGATATTGTTTTTTTATAATTAGTAAAGTTCTCTTTAACATCTTCAACGTCAACCTGAAGATTCCTCGACCGCGAAGTAAATGCCATAGTATTATCTTTATCCCCTCCAATACCCATATACACATTTTGACAAAATCCTTTCATTACATAGTGCATTTTTTTTCCTTGAACTGTTAATGCATCTATATTATTATTATTATTATTTAGTTTTTTATCGTATAAAGCAAATAATCTTGTTATACCATTTTTAATATTAATGGGTAAATGTTGCATATCATATAAATAGATACAACTGTCCATTTTATAATCTTTTCTACCAAATGTTGCCAAAAAAGTTCTCATGTGAAACTTTACAGTCTTCCAGCTAAACTTATTTATCAATTTGTAAGATGGTTGTAATTCTATTTGAAATTGTGGATATTTTTTTTTTAGTTTAGTTACATTTCTACTCTGGACCGTATATTTTAAATTATATGGCTGCCATTTATTCTGAAAAAGTTCTCCATATTTATCAATTGTATCATAATAACTTATATATTCACCTATTAACTCTTTTAATTTGTTATTTATGTTCCTTAAATCATTGACATTTTGATTTGTTGGTGTTGCCTGACCTATACTGTTTATTAAATCAGTAGCATCAATCAAAGTATCTCTCAATTCTTGTTTAAGATTAGGTAATCTATTCTCAGCCTCAGATAAATCTGGAAAAAAACTTGCTGTATATGAGTACTTGTAAGCCAAGGAAAATATTTGTTTGATTGTTTCGTTAATAGTCTCATTTGGATCTGTATTATCAGTAGGTGGTATTGGAAAAAATGTATTATTATTATTAACGTCAATTTGTATTAATGATGTCAGTCCATAACCTGTTATTGAAGTACCGAAACCTACTTGCGTGCTGGAATCCGCCAAATACATTTGTGTTAGTTGGTCCGTACGATTTTTGTTATATTCCTGAAATCGCCTTTCGGTTTCATCAATTTCATCAGGCATAATACGGTTTAATTTATCATTGTACATATATGTAATTTTTGTTTGAAAATGGAATTCACCCTCTACATTTGGCCTTTTGAATGAATAAACATCTCCACCATTAGTGAAAATGCAATTAACTCCAGAATATAATGCAAATGTTAAAGCAATAATATCATGTGTGACAAACCATGTTTCCGAAATATCATTTGTTATAGATGAATTTGTATTAACACCTGTGGCAAATGAATGAAATTCAGCCATTTTTCTAGATAATAAATTTTTACATAATAATACTTGTAACCAATCTCCAGCTCTTTTTTGTTGAAATTCGCGATTCATATTAAATGTATCTATCTTACTGCCCCCTTTTTTTGTAAGGATTTTTGTAACTAATGCATTTAAGGATGATAGTAAAGAAGTAATATTATTCTGTTTTTTACTTTCATTAATTGTAACACTATATTCATCTTTGGGAGAGCTATATTCATCTTTGGGAGAGCCTGTTATTTGTGGTGATAGTAATTTAGGATCGGATATTGTAATATCATTATAGTGATATGATTTTCGACTTATAAGCGATTTATTTGTCTTAAGTTCAGATAATGTAAATGAATACTTAGAAAAAAATTGGTTAAAACTACTTAATGAGTTTATATCATAATTATAAGTTCGTTCTCCACTATTCATTTCAATAATAGGTGTTATTGTAATTTTACTATCTTCTATGTCGTTTAATTTATTAATATCCTTACACGATGTTTTTCCAGCGGGGTCATTTGTAATTTCAGGAGCCATAACATAATAAATATTATTAATATCATTATTTTTATCACCTGATTTCAATATTTTTAAAATAGATACACTTGCAGCATCAATAACTAAAGCAGCATTTTGCTGAATATCTAAATTGTTTAAAAAACGAATACCAGTATTTGCGCCATCGTTTTGTTTAACATTCTCTAGTTGTTTTATATTATAGCTTGAACCTAATACATCTGCAGATCTTAAGTCTGGTTTAATATTCAATCTATTATCTGTAATAAATGGTGTAATAAATTGTTTAAATGTTGTATTAGAAGATGTGGATGAATCTGAATTTACTAATGCGGCAAGATTTTGTATTTCCGACATCCAATTATCATCATTAGTCAATGTACCGGTTGGATTAGGTGGATCAGGTAGTCCTTTTTCAAACCCATTACTTTGTAATGCCTCTTTAATTTGATTTAAACTTTTAAAATCATGTTTTGCGTCTCCTCGAGATCGACCTGTTAAAAATATATGCATAGATGATTTCCGGTTTAATGCATTATTAGTAGTCACCATATATGTTATATTAGTATATTATTTTTAATTAACTAAATATTAAAATAGTTTAAAATGAAATTAATGTATAATAATAAATGTCCGAAGAAATTCTATTAAATACGATTAAATCGCTTTATAGTGAATATAAGAATAATCCAGTAATATTTCAAAAATTTACTGATACTATTGAACAATTACCTGAATTATTAAAAAATACTAATGAAACAATTATAAATAGAGAAAAAAGGAAAAAGAAATTAGTATCAGAATCAGAATCATTTATCAACAAATTTTTATATCATAACAAATATTTTTATCATTCATCCACCGAAATATTTTTTGAGTACAAAGATAATAAATTTTATTTAATAAAAGAAGATGATGTGCAACATAATATATTATCATCAATATCATCTAATAAAACATTAATGGATTGGAAACAAAAATTAAAAATTACCATTTTAAAAAAAATAAAGGAACGAGATATTTTTTCATGTATTCCTGAATCAGAAACTATTCAAAAGGTTCTTAATACATTAACACCTATAGTATTTGATAATAGAGAAAAGGCAAAATATTTTTTAACTGTATTAGGGGATATATTACTAAAAAAAAAATCAAATTTAATTTATTTTATAAACCCAAAAGCAAAAAAATGGATTAAAGAACTAACAAATTTATCGTGCATGTTATTTGGTAGTCAAAATTTAACAAATGAATTTAAATTTAAATACTATGATCATAAATTTTCCGAAAGTAGAATTATAGATGTTAGGGATTTTAATAATACGGATTCATGGATAAGTGAAATAAAAAACAGTAATGGGTTAGATTTATTTTGTGTAGCAGCTCATTATTCACAACGATATAATTCAGCAGATACATTTCTCGAAGGACATTGTAAAGATGAAGATTTAAAGAAATATGCGTTATATTTAAAAAATAGTACAGACGATACGATAATAAATATGTTTTGTGAAAAAAATATTGAACATAGTGATGATTGTTCAATATCCTGGAAAGATATGCAGTATTTATGGAAACAACATGTTGACAGCGAGAAGTTACCAAATGTATTTTTTATCACTACATTAAAATCATTATTAATTAATAAATATGAATATAATGCAGAAAAAGATATTTTTTGTGACTGTACAAGTGCGTTCTTACCAAAAGTTAGTAAATTTATTTCATTCTGGAATAAATATGTTGTAATAGATGAGAATAATGATGAAGAGTTAGAAATAGATGAGTTATGTTCGCTATTTACACATCAATATAAATCAATTATAAGTGAAAAAAATATATTAGATTTGATAAAACATTATTATCCAGATACAAATATTGAAGAGGACAAATATTTAATAAATGCAAGTAGTAGTTTATGGAATAAGAAACAAGATATTATTAAATCACTAAACAAATACAAATCTACAAATAGTAACGAAGAAAGTAAAAGTGAAGTTCCTATACATGAGTTATACCAGTTTTACTCAGAAAGTAAAAATAAATTTATAGTTAGTAAAAGATATTTTGAAAATTTTATAAAAGAAGAATCGTCTTTATATCCAGATGAAAATAGTTTTATAAAAGTAAAATCATTTGACAATATAATTCTTTAATAATAAAATTGATGATTAAATTAATATTTAATATATTTTAATTTAATTAAAATGATAGGCGATCTAGAAGATATTGTTAAGAGTCAAAATAGTGATATTGAGATAGATTACGATGAAAAATTATTAATTTCTCTCTTAGAGCATTTAATTAAGTGGAGTGAGAAAGTATATTTGGAAAATATTTCTGCATTAAAGCATAAGCAAGTATTTAATTTACTAAGAAATAAAATTACAAGAGAAATTCAAACATATTTACATCCATATAAGGTTCAAATAAAAAAGACAGTATTATTATTTTATTACAGAAAATTTATTCAACAAGAAATTATAGAAGATGATAATATGTTATGTTTGCTACTAATAAAAAAACCAGCAAATGATATTTCAGGTATTAATCAAATTACTATATTAACATCTCCTACACCAGATGGACAAGATTTTAGTTGCAAACATGATTGTTTCTATTGTCCAAACGAACCAGCACACGAAGGTAATAATTGGACTCCTCAACCAAGAAGTTATTTATCAAAAGAACCTGCGGTACAAAGAGCAAATAGAAATAAATTTGATCCATATGATCAAACAAAGAACAGATTAGATTCATTACTAGTATGTGGTCATAAATGTGATAAACTAGAATTTATTCTAGAAGGAGGAACATTTACCGAGTATCCCAAAGCCTATTTAAAAAATTATTTTGCACAATTCATTTATTGTGTAAATATGTATTTCGAACAAACTAAAAGGGCTATTTCTACATTAGAAGAGGAAATAAAATTTAATAAAACTTCAAAGAGTCGGATTATTGGAATATGTATTGAAACAAGACCTGACGCAATTTTAGAAAAGGACGAAGATGGAATTCCCTGGATAGAGACATTACTTAATTGGGGTGTAACACGAATTCAATTAGGACTTCAACAAATAGATAATTATATTCTAAAAAAGATAAATCGAGGACATACTATCGAAACAGCAATTAAAGCAATTGAGATTTGCAAAAACAATTGCTTAAAAATAGATATTCATTTGATGCCTGATTTACCATATTCTACACCTGAAAAGGACATTGAAATGTTTAAACAAGTCTATACTTCTGATAAATATCAACCAGATCAAATTAAAATATATCCATGTGAAGTTGTCCCATGGACTAAGATTGAAAAATGGCATAAAGAAGGCACATACAAACCTTATGGCGAAGACAAAGAACTCATCACAAAAGTATTACAATATGCAATGACAGAATGCCCTCCTTGGATTAGATTACCGAGAGTAATTAGAGATATTCCTGATACATATATATCAGGAGGTATTAAATGTGGAAACATGAGACAAGTGATTAATGATAAAATAGGAGAAGAGAAATTATATAGTATGGATATACGATATCGTGAAATTGAACGACATCCAGAATATGATAATAACGATGCTCACTTATTTGTAAGAATGTATAATGGATCAAATGGAAAAGAGTATTTTATTTCATTTGAATCTTATGATAATAAGGCAATATATGGATTTCTAAGATTACGAATTCCGAACAAATATGATAAGGACCATATTATAT
>Ga0233415_10000588_pt1 | contig 16832 bp, 20 predicted proteins | sample Na_anoxic_12_MG_FD_188631 | JGI IMG/M metagenome (GOLD analysis project Ga0233415, IMG submission 188631) | Seawater microbial communities from Saanich Inlet, British Columbia, Canada - Na_anoxic_12_MG | ecosystem: Environmental > Aquatic > Marine > Inlet | place: Canada: British Columbia... | reverse complement strand
CCATCGCGATATAAAACCGGAGAATTTTGCATTTTCATTGGATATGCGCAACATAGTGCTCATAGATTTTGGACTTTCGAAATTATTCTTAGAAGATGGTGAACATAAACCGGTTCGTAAAACGACTCAATTAATCGGATGCTTACGATATGCAAGTATTAATAGTCATGATATGATTGAATTGAGTAGAAGAGACGATTTAATATCATTATTATATACGACGATGTACATGTTTTGCGATACGTTGCCTTGGGAAAATGTTGCAATGTCAGCGTCGTCCAATTCAAAAAAAGATGTCATTAAACAATTAAAGATGAATCATCTACGCAAAATTGATACTGATGACAATACTAAGCTCGAGCAAAAACTTGCGAACATAGCATCCTATATATATAATCTTGAATACGATGAAAAACCCAATTATTTTTTAATTGAAATACATTTTAATAATATTCTTGAAAATACATAAAGACAGACTACTACTATAGTATATATTATGGCAACCGAGAACGTTCTAACTGGTCGAGTAAAGTGGTTTAACAACAAGTCTGGCTATGGATTTGTGACAGTGATTTTGTCAAAGGATGACGATAGTCTTATTGGGAAGGATGTTTTTGCACATCATTCATCTGTGATTGTTTCTCAGGAGCAATTCCGTTATTTGGTTCAGGGAGAGTATGTGGAATTCACTCTAAGTGATACGACAGATGACAAGTCTGATCATAAGTTTCAGACTGCCAATCTTAAGGGAATTGGTGGTGGACTTCTTATGTGTGAGACACGTTTTGAGACAAGAACATTTAACAATGTAAACGAAGAAGATGGTGATGCAAAGGAGGGTGCGAGGGAAGGTGGAAAGGCGCCCAAGTGGAATGTTTCTCGCAACAATAAGCGTTCTACGAATGACGCTTCAAGATAAGAGAATACTTGATTTACTATAATATTAATAAATAATTTATTACTATTATGTATATGAAAAATATATTTAAAACCCAATTGTCGTGGTATTTAATACCATTATTGTTGGTTTTGTGGTATGTTTATCCGAAAAGTCATATTATTTTTACTAACTTGATGATGTGTGTAGTAATAATAGGTCTTATGGAAACATTGTTTTTTTCATCAATATCTACCATTGGTAAAATACTTAATATTATAGGACATTTACTATTGCTTTTGCCGATATATTTTAGTCCGCAAAATTTTAATACTTTATCTGCGATGAATAAGTGGAATGTTATTATTTATCTTTTAGGTGTTCTCATAATTTTGTATTTGCCTTTTTGGCCATATAAAATGGATCGCATGCGTTTATTGACGTTATATAGTGTCATAACAATATCAATGTGGGTGAATACTATAATGTAAATAATAATATACTTGTTATACATAATGTCAACGAAACTTTCTGGTGAAATTGTAAATTTTCTTACTAACTGTGTAATGCCTGCGCCAAAACGGTCTGTTCCTGCACCAAAACCTGTTCCTGCACCCAGCAACGTACCCAATGTTCAGGGTACATATTCTAAAACCTATCAAATATTGCGCGCACCAAAATAGTCTCAATTACCAGAAAATATTAACAGAGAATTTTTAAATGAGTATAATTTTAAATATAGTAATATAGAATTATTGTGAAACAAGATGCAGAGAACTTGCACTTTGGTGTAATTTACAACGATGAAATTAAACATTTTATAAGGCCTGTAGCTGGGTTGCAACCATTTATAATTACGGGTGGAGGTAAAGATAAATGGGTATTAAACAGCTGTGATTATGATAATAATGGTAAACATGAACTTGAAGTTATAATGGACGATGATAATAATGTTATACGATTAGAAGGTCATTATACTGAATCAGGTTATAATATTGGTTTTGTACAAGCTCCAACGGTTGGAACCGTTACTTACACAAAAATAACTCCTGAAATAGAATTACATCCAACTAATGTATCAATTGAATCAGAATTGTATGATATAGAAGAAATATACTTTGATCAATGTTCTATAGAATCCGTGGAAACTGATTGGGATGGTTTAAATGCGAATGGAGAATTTGAATGTTCTATGGATAGAAATAACTATATCATAGAACCTATACCTTTAAAATATTATGGATCTTTAGTTCCATTCGCTGAACTGCCGTGGACTCCCACACATGCAGTTGCATGTTATGGAAAAGTTATGGATATCACATCGACTTGGGAAATTGGTACGTTAACTTCTATAAAGTCTTTTCGCACAGTGGATGGGGACACTACGTGTATTTCTAAGTGCCAGTATCGATTAAAGGACAGAGGTGATTGGATCCATGTGAACGATAGGTCTACTCCCGATCTGTCAACTAAGAATACTAGTGATGGTGGGTACTCTGTGCCAGGTTGGTGCAGGGGATTCAACACGACCAAAAACTACCACCCGGGGCAGACGGCAGTGCATTCATTGGGAGAGAATACAATCAAAATATATAACTCAACCCTCAAAAGATCCAATAGGTCCGCCTCCAGATTGATTGTAGGGTCAGACAGTAGTGTCAACGTCAACACCAGCATCAGCACCAGCAACACCAACATCACCAACACCAATACAATGAATAACACAACGAATAATACCGATAATTCTATTAATATGCAATCCAATGTGAATACTTATACTCCGGTTGATTCATCTATGATGACATCGAATGTAATCATAGATAATAGTTCCATTATGAATATTAATAGTAGTCCTTATACCTATACTTTAGATGAAGCAGCAGAATTTCAGGCGATGATAGATAATGAATACAACAACAATAATATGAATTAAATGGTTATGATAACCGAAGCAGTTTATCATGCTGAAAAAATTTAACAATTAAGAAAATCGTTGATATTTATATTTTTAGATAAATACTCAGCTACTATTTTTCCATATTTACTATCGGATACATAGTGGATACCAGCTACTTCTCTGTTAGTAGCAACTCTAATTGCCATTTTATCATTACTATTTTTTTTTACTGGATATTTTTGAGATAACAATGCAGATATAAAGTATGCTTGGGTGGAATGTCCTGAAGGATAAGCAGCATGTTTAGGCTCAGGAGCAGTAGGTATAATAAGCTTGTCTAACTTATATGGTCGCACACGATTAAATTCGTGTTTCAATTTAAATATAATAGGTGTTATATAATTGTTCATTAATTTATTAAGTTCCTTTATTTCACATTCAGTAGCTTGAAAAATGTAATATATATAATTTAATGTTAATTCTTTATTTATTTGTTGTTGTTGTTCCATAGTAATGTTTCCTTGTTTAATTTTAATATCTTCTAATTCTTTCTTTGTTTCATAAGAACAATTTGTCGGTGGTGGAATTTTAGGTATTTTATTATAAGTAGATATAGCGTCGGGCGATATATTTTTTATTGTATCTAAATAATCTTTGTCCCATGTATCTGTATTATTGAAGGTTTTTTTATTAGAACACGGTGTTGAAGAAATTTCACTATTTCTAAATAATAGTTTTGATGAAGTATTCATTATATGTATTTATATAAGATTAAATTTTAATAAATAATCCAAATAATTATCGAACCCACCATTATAACTTAAATATAAAAATGAAAAATATTTCATATTATCAACAACAACAATAATAATATGAATGAAATGGAAATACATGAACGCTGCTTAATGGACTACGAAGATAGTTTAATGTATATTATTAACCAGGTGGAGTATGGACATTTAGAAGTATGTCAGAATTGTGGAAATATATGGGATGGACATGCTCAATGTAATTGTTGGCAATGGAATGATATATTAGAAGATGATGATATGGGCATTGCATTGTCAATAGAAACTCCTATGTATACAGGGTTAACAGATACAGGGTTAACAGATACAGGGTTAACAGATACAGGGTTAACAGATACAGAATATATGGATACAGAATATACAGATACAGAATCAATAGACAGCGACGATGATTTCGATCCAGTTATATATGGAGGGGATCCAATTACATGAAAATTAATAATTACAGGATTTATAAAAAACTGGAAATGGAATAACGTCTTTAATATTCGTCATACCCGTCATTAACATGAGAAGTCTATCAAAACCCATACCAAAACCTCCATGTGGACAAGTTCCATATTTACGCAAGTCAACATAAAATTGCATACTATTATCCGGAACTTTTTTTGCCTTCATTCCATCTAATAACTTTTGATAATCGTCTTCTCTCTGCGACGCACCGATTAATTCACCAATACCATGTGGCATCAATAAATCGAAACTTTCACACGTTCCATCATCACATTGTTTCATATAAAAACTTTTAATTTCAAAAGGCCAATGTGTAATGAAAACCGGTCCATTGAAATTATCTACGATATAGTTCTCATGTTCTGAACCGAGATCATCTCCATAAGTAATGTTCGATATATTGGTTTTTTTACTCAAAATATCCTGTTGAATTAATAAAATAGCTTCCGCATATGTCATGCGTTTAAATTCAGTTTTTTCCAACGTTTCTAATCGATCGATTAAACCCTTGCTTACGAATTTATTCAGATTTTCCAGCTCGTCTTTATTGCGTGCAAAGATTTCTCTTATACAATATCGGACCATTTCTTCACCTACATCCATCAAGTCGTTCAATGTATTGTTCACGATTTCAATTTCTAAATGGGTAAATTCTGAAACGTGTTTACTTGTGCAAGAGTGCTCACTTCGAAAACTTTTATTCATTGTATATACATTTCCCAATGAACATGCCATTGCTTCTAATTGCAATTGAGACGATACAGTCAAGTAGGCTGGTTTACAAAAATGGTCTTTGTTCCAATCATATGTATTTTCCTTTGTTTTATTGAGTGTAGAGAGATTTGTTATATTATTTTCTGTAATCTGAAAAACACCCGCTCCACCTTCACACTCATTTACAGTAATAATATTTGGATCTAAATGTAAATAACCCTTGCTATGGTAAAAATCATGTAAAATTTTTGTGAGAGATGACCGAATCCTGAAAACACTGCCAAAAGTATTGGTACGTGCTCTAAAGTGAATATGATTTCTTAAAGTGTCAATATTCATTTTAGATTTGCAAAGAGGATAATTTTCATCTACATGCATGCTAACATTGAATTCCTTCACTAAAAATTCGTATTCTTGACCTTTTGCAGGAGAAGGAACAATGGTACCAACGCATGACAAAAAAGCACCTAATTTCACATTTTCGAAGAATGATTTCACTTCTGATTCATCCATATTTTCATCACTTATAATCAGTTGCATGCCGTCAATATTGGATCCATCATTAATATTACAGAATCCAAGCGATGAACTGGATTCTCGTAGTGTTCTTACCCAACCATGACATACACTTAATGGATGTTCATTTTCAGCGATGCGAGTATTTCTACTGTCAATCAACTGACGAATAGTATCCATAATATAATTATATTTTATGGATAAATTTTAAATCATTTGCATATAATTTATACATGTAATATAACAAAGATGAATGAACTGTTGAAATTATATCAACGTAAACTGTACTTTTTGGGTAGACTATTCGCATTGTTTATATTTGGCCCATACTTGATATATGTCGGAAAAAAATATCACAATTATTTATTGACTATATTAGGAGTATTATTGATATTATGGGATGGAATAAAAATATTTTTTCAAGTATATTATAATGATTATTCTTATTGATGTTTATGTTTTGAACTCCGATTACTGTTATTTGAAAACAATCTAAAAATAACTTTGTTGTTTTATATAATAATGGGAATAGATTGGTATAAAGTTTATGGCTCTCTTGAAAAATTTATTATTATGCTTACAGTGCCACAATGGGTATATGATGATATTGACATAGACGATAACTCAGACAATGACTCAGACATAGACAATGAATCTGATATAGATAATGAATCTGATATAGACAATGATACGTGGGCGGAAGGAGCCCGTATTATAACGGAAATCGAAACTGATATACACAAGTATATTGAAAAATATAAACTATAATAATGTATGAATGAAATATATGTAATTGATATGTAATAATATAATATTTACTTATCAATTTATTCAACCTTAAGGTTTCCATTAGCATCTACACTAAGAAGTTTATTACCTAATTTAATTTTTTTCACTTCAAGTGTACCTTCGTTATCTACATATAATATAGTTTTTCTCGATGATTCAAAATTACCAACTCCATCAGCATCAGCATTATTGGTATTTGTATAAACACCAAAACCCCCTTTAATATTACCCGATTTATCCACATCGTCTATGGTCATGGCAATTTGGCCAATTTCAATAGTATTATTTGTTTTATCTTCTACTTCAAAGGAAATGTCAGGTCCATATTTAGGTTTATAATCTTTATCTTTGTATTTTTCCATTAATGCATCACTTTCATCCTTCATTTCTTGTAAAGAATATAAATTACTTTTACGTTTCATTGTGGCCGCAGAATATGTACTAAAGTCATTTCTACCTTCTAATTCGGCTACGCGTTCACATGTCATATTGGGGTACGTATCATTCGCTACAATCATATTATGTTTACTTCCATAAACTTGATTCACATCTGCATAATTCATATTTCCATAATTGATAAATTGATCCGATGTATTTACCAGAAATGTTTTTTTATGAGGGTCCATTTCGATATATTTTTCTAATGTATTTTCATTGGTAATTGTACTATTTCCAACAATATTACAATCACCAACTACATTCAAAGTAGGAATTAATATTTTAGATGGAGAGAATTCAACTGTATATATTGTCATAATATTATTCTTAATAGACACAGGTATATAGAAAGCTCTATACATGTTAGTTTTATCTTCATATGTAGTTGAATATAAGTTTTTTTCATGAATAGTTTTACCTATTATACTTGATATTAATTGTATCATTTTGAAACGGTCATTATCATTCAATTGTTCAACGATGATATTGTCGTCTGAAATGTTTAAAGTGTCATAATTAAATGTTCCGACTGTACTTTTTGTTATATTATTTTTATCAATCTGAATATAATTATAAACAAATGTTATTTTTCGAGTTTCTCTCTTAAGTTTATTTAACACACTTGTTTCTTCTTGATAATTAGTGATTTCACTGGTATTATTATTAATTAATCTCGCTAAAATATTATTTGCATATAAAACCATAACCGTTGACGAGTTTGATAATAAACGCGAGTTTTCGTTTGTATTGTACCTATAATTGTATTCGTTCAAATTACTACCACTTACTAATAAAAACATCACTCCTTCTATAGTAAAAAACTTAAACCTATATCTCTTTGGTCCAGCTATACCATTTCCAACTATTGAACCAGTTGAACCGTCGAAAATCGCGGAGGTATTTAATATTTGATTCAAATTCATATAATGTAGTTGAAGAACAGTTCGAAGATTGGCTTTAATAGTGTCCATGTTTTTATTACACAACTCTGGAATAAAATGATGATATATTAATCTAGCGCTTTCAGCGTTTAATGATTGTAGATTTATTATATTTAAAGCATAATAATTTTCCGGAGATTGATTGGGTAATTCTGTATTGATAATGTCGGTTATAATAGATTCTGATAATGAATTATTAGTTTTCAATACATTGGCTACACGATTAAGTTCGTATCTCTGTTCAATAGATATTTTTACATATTTTTTATATTCATTAAGTGTTAAATCTTGAATATCAAGAATACTTTTAGGATAATCCATACCAATACCAACTTTATATGCATTGGTAATTTTTTTGTCAATATTGTCTACTTTAAATATTGTATTGTTATTTGCATCGTTAATATTTATATCACCATCAATAACCACATCACTCCTAACTTTGACACCCTTTGTAATTATTCTATTAATTTCATCACCTGATCCAAAAGTATATATTTTTCCGTTTATTTCAGTTCTATAAATGATTGAAATTTCTCTTTTACCATTAAATTTATAAGTTATAGGAAACCAATGATTCATTTTTTCATTTCCATAATTAATATCATAAAATGTGTCTATTTTATCTGTTATCTCTCTAATACTTACTTCTTTGTTCCAGAAATAATTTGTTGTTATACCATTCCACATGGGAACACTTTCAACAAATACAAACGTTCTGTCGCCGAATGTTTCGTATAAAAAGAAATCATTGTCTGATAATAGTCCAAGTCTATCTGAAAAATAAACATTCTTGTCTATTGCGTTTGAAAAACTACTTATTGAATCGCCTTCAAAAAATATCTTTTGCAATTCAACATTTTTCACAAGTAAAGTACAAAAATTAGCAAATCTTGTAAAAGAACTTATATAATTAAAAAAAGTAGTTGCTGTTCCATTATATGATGGGTCATTCATAATATAGTCTATATTCTGATAGGTTATTGTTATTAAAACTTCGTCAATAGAATGTAAATTACATTTCATGGATAAAAGAAAGTTAGATAACTCATTATTTGTAAATAACTCCATGTACGAAAATATTTCATCTTGATTGTTGTTATTTTGTATTTCCGTTTTCATTTGAAGAATCTCTCTAATGTTTCGTTGTAATAACTTCATAAAATTAGGTGAAGAATTATTTAATAATAAAGGATCTTTTTGTGGTGAATTTAATATAACAATATCTGAATCATCTAATTCTGGCAGAACTTTGCATTTTATAACATAACATTGTTCTTTAAATGAGAATATTTCCGCGTTATTTTTGAATTGTTCTATTATTTCTGTATCATTAATAGTATAATTATCGCAGATCATGGTCTTGAACTTATTACTTAAAAAATAAGAATTCATTAAATTAGGAGCAAAATCATTTATAAGATTAATGAGCTGCTCATTTGTTAAGTTATCAATGTCCAATAATGCACTCATTTCATATTCCTTTTGATTTATACCAACTTTGCTATTAATTAATGTTGTATTTGTTGTATTATTGGTTTTAATCATATAATCTTCATTACTTTTTCCTACCAAGATATTTCCATTGAATGTACTATCGCCTACAACAGTCAATTTACTTCTTATAACATCGGTTATATTGACGATGAATAATTGCAATATGCGCTTGTTTCCATCAAAGACAATTTTGTTCATCGATAAAAAGTCTTCGTCTAATATTTTTATTAATGATATTGACGTATCTCCATCATTATAATCACCAAAATCATTATTCAATTCTCTAATTATTGAGATAAATAATTCTCGGACATCGAAATTACTACCATTCATTTTCAGTTCGTTTATATATGTATCATCCCATTCAGGATTAGTTGCACTTGCAATGACTTTAAACTCGTTAATATTTGAAACTGGGCCATAACTTACAGTAGTAACTTGGTCTTCTTCTCCGTTTACGAAATTTTTCAAAGTGCTATTTATTTGGTTGATATATTGGGTTAATGGATATGGAATTGTATTCTTTTTTTCTAAAATAAGATCTAATTTCTCAACATGTGTGTGGATACCAAGAATATTATTATTGTCATAAATATCTTTTATAAACGTATCTATAATTAATAGTATACTTGGCTCGGCGTCAGTCTCATTAATATTGTATAATATGATGTCAAACATCGTATCTATTGTATGCGAACTATTTGCAAAGGTTGTTCTGCGTTCTTGAAATTTTTCATAAAAAATTTCATATGCAATTTTTAGGTATTCTGGATATTTTTCAATAGAAACATTTACGTGTTCAGGGTGTTTTTCATGAAATAAAATATTTGGTTCCTTATTATCAATACTATATTGTATGACCTTGGTATCTTGAGCGAAATTTGAATATTGTAAAGCTTCTTTTAGTGCAATAATTATGTTTCCATCGGCAACATTCTTGATAATATTTTTTACCATATTATTTTTACGTAAGCCTTTACGGATGGCTTTATTAATAATACCTACGTTTTCTCTGGAAATAGCATTACTATTTTCATCGTAAGGGTTTGTGTTAACAAAAAAATCATTTGCGTTATTATATTTGGACTCTAATTGTTCATTCCAGAAAGTTATTCCGTCTTGTACAAAATCAGAATTATTCAATATAGGTGATTCTTCAATTCTCGGATACAACGATGTGGCAAGGACCTGTCTTGATATACGATTATTATTATCATTATTCCCGTCATTTAGTTTGTTTTTTGTACCCGTTAATAAGCATTCCACAGCAGAGTCTAAATATTTCAGACTTTTATAGACTGACATATGATTATAATAATAACGTTTATATTATTTTAACTAAATTATTAATAATATAAACGTTATTATTATAATATGATTGATGTAGGAGATGAAAAATATAAAATGAAAAATTTTGGACCTGACTTGCGGGTGGAAAAATCAAAGATTTATGTAATAATATAAATAATACCATCCTTTCCAACAAGATGTGTACCATTAATCATTGTGTCTCAGACGACCTTTAATTTATATTCTAATATTTCACTAATATTTCACTAATATTTAATATATATAATTGTAGGATTTTCTTGTTTTCGGATATGATGATTTTATTGAATGTTAAGAAATCAACGTCTAATATTTTTATTAATGATATTGACGTATCTCCAATATTGTAATCATCATAATCATTATTCAACTCTCTAATTATTGAGGTAAATAATTCTCGGACATCGAAATTAATACCATTCATATTCAGTTCGTTTATATATCTATTATTCCATTCGGGATTAGTTGCACTTTCAATAACTTTTAACTCGTTAATATTTGAAACTGATCCATAATTTATAGTAGTTATTTGGTCTTCTTCTCCGTTCACGAATTTTTTCAAAGTGCTATTTACTTGGTTGATATATTGGGTTAATGGATAGGGAATAGTATTCTCTTGTTCTAACACAATATCTAATTTAACAAGCGTATGGATCCCAATAATAGTATTATTAATGCCTTTTATAAATGTGTCTATAGTTAAGTACAAAATTAAACCCGAACAAGACAGATCATCCACAAAGGTTATGTCAAACATCGTATCTGTTTTGAACGAACTATTCGCAAAGATTTCTCTGCGCTCTTGAAATTTTTCATACAGAATTTTAAATGACAATGAAGCATATTCTGGAAATGTATTAATAGACATGTTTTCTCTATCTGGTCGTCTTTCGTAAAATACAATTGTTGGTTCATTACGATCAATTGTATATATTATGACTTTGGTACCTGGTGTGGAACTTGTTATTGGGAAAGTATCTTTTAGTGTGGAAAGTATGTTTCCATCGGCAGAATTCTTGATAATATTTTTTACCAGAATATTTTTATGCAAGCATTTATCTATATTATTATTAATAATACCTATGTTTGCTCTGGAAATATCATTATTATTTTCATCGTAAGGGAGTGTTTTAGCAAAATATTCATCTGCGTTAATATAACTTGCCTCTATTTTTTCAGTCAAGAAATTTATTCCGTCTTCTATAAAAATATCATCAAAATTTGATTCATTTTTTGTACCAGTTAGCAAGCATTTCGCCGCGGAGGCTAAATATTTCACACTTTTAGAGCTTGACATATGATTATAATAATAACATATATATTATTTTAACTAAACTATTAATAATATAAAATGGTGTAATTATAATAGTAATTATAATATGTTTGTGGTAGGAGATGAAATATATAAAATGAAATATTTTGGAAATGACTTGCGGGCGGATAAATCAAAGAGTTATGTAATAATAGAAATAGTGTCGAGAAATAATAACCCATACATGGGAGTGCCAAGCCCACTGGTAGTCTATTTAGATGACAATACGAGATTTATAATAGAAGATTGTGGAACAATATATGGAGAGAAATTGATAGTAAAAAGTTGTCTATGTATGTAAGAAGAATATTTAAAGGAAAACTAATAATATAGAATAAAATATGGATATAAGCTTTGAGAAATTATTATCAGGAGTGCAAAAGATAAAGATGGATTTATTGGAATTGACACATGAAATAAAGACGGTGGAGAAGGAAGTAAAGAAGGGAATGAAGGCATATGATAAGCTGCAAAAGCCGAAGGCGAAGACGGGAAATAGGAAGCCATCGGGCTTTGCAGAGCCAGTGAGAGTGTCAAAAGAGTTGCAAGAGTTTATGAAATTGAACGAGGATGATAAAGTAGCGCGCACAGAGGTAACCAAGTACTTGTCAAGCTACATCAAAGAGCACAAGCTAAAAAGCCCAGAGAACGGACGTGTCATTGTGCCGAACCCAGAGTTAAGTGCTTTGCTTGGTGCAAAAGAAGAAGACACAATTACGTATTTCAATCTGCAAAGATTTATGAATAAGCATTTTGTCTCAAGTAGCAATACATTACATTAGAATAGGTTTAAAAATATTACCATAGTAAAGATTATAATGGTAAAATTAATAAGAACGCATACTTATTTTATGACTTTTAAAGAATATAAGAAGAAATTCTTGAAAAATCCTGCTGATGAAATAAAAATGCGTTTAAATGAAAATGACATCAAAACGCGTACACACATTATTTTTCAGTCGAGATGATAATATAATTTAGTAATATTTATTTTTTATATGTATAATTATATATAATGCCATTTACTTCTGAGGAAATAAAAAGTCTGACTCCTGAGCAAATAAAAGCTCTTAGCAATAAAGAGATAAAATCTATTACATCTGAACAGCTACGATTATTCACCAGAGTTCAATTACGAGATTTTACCAGTGTTCAGCTACGATTATTCACCAGAATTCAAATACGAGCTTTTACCATTAAACAATTAAATGCCCTAATAAGTAATCGAATAAAAGCTCTTACTGATGATCAAATAAAAGCTCTTAGAATTGATCAATTACAATCTCTTAGCATTAAAGACATAAAAGCTCTTACAGGTGAGCAAAGAAAAGCTCTTACAGGTGAGCAAAGAAAAGCTCTTACAGGTGAGCAAAGAAAAGCTTTAAACGGTGATAGTGTGGACGCCGAAGTAGAGGATGTTGATGCAATCCGGTATGAGAATCTTGGACAAAAAGAACCTAATTCACTTTTACCTCCATCCAAGTGTCCTTATCCGTCAAGTGGTAGATTTTTAGCATTTCTATTTAATTTATAATATAGTCTAATTGTATACACCTTACTATATCCATTAAAAAATGACATGTATTATTTACATATCATTTTTAGAAAACCAGTTAACATGCCAGATAGATTGCGAAACAAAAAAAAGGACAATGCCAAAAAGACGCACGATCTTTATGGAAATTATAGTGCGAAAAATGTAAGAATGTATGAAGCACAACATGAAAAAAGGAAAGAAAAAATGCAGATAGAAAAAAATAAAAAAGATACCAATTAAATAAGACTAAAAATTTATTTTTTAAATTTAATATTTATATCTTTATTGGTAATTCATCTGGAAAAAAAATATCAAAACTTCCTTCAGGACCTGTTTCAACACCATCATAAGAAGGAATAGAATTTTCTATTTCTCTAGCCCGTTGAATTAATTGGCCCAACGTGCCCATACTTTGTCCCATAGCATCTTCCACAGAAGCAGGATCAATATCGTAGGATCCACGACCTAATTCAAGCGCTTCACCATCAAAATCAAGATCTGGATCGGTAAGTCTCCATTTTTCACTTGTGTCCGCAAACCATTGCTTAGCATTTTTAAATACAGTCTTAATACGGTCAACTGTAGAACCACCGGCATCACCACCACCACCGGCATCACCACCACCACCGGCATCACCACCACCACCACCGGCATCACCACCACCAGCAGCATCACCACCAGCAGAATCACCGCCACCAGAATCACCACCAGCAGCATCACCACCACCAGCAGCATCATCTCCACTAGCAGCAGCTCTTTTTGCACCTGCTTCTGCTACATCATTTGCTGCCTCTGTTCCATTAGATCCTGCTCTAATTCCATCGAAAACACCTGTACCAGCATCAGCTCCACCTGCTCCCGCAATATCCTTTCCTCCCCATAATCTACTTATAAACTGCCCTTTTTGTCCTCCTACATAACTACTAAAAAAATCGTCATCTGCACCAGAGCTTGCCCCAATTCTATATATACCATACATTTCTCCAGATATATGTCCTACACCAGCCAAAGTTGCATCTCCAATCATTTCTTGCCCTAGCTTTCCTCCTACTGCTCTTCCAATCATTATTGTAGCAATATCAAGCGCTAAAAATGGCCAGAAAGCTTCAGGACAAAGGCTCACTACATATCCTACACCCATCCAAAGTGCATTCCATCCACTTTTTTTAAGCTGTGCTATTGCATCATCAAACTGTTGTTCAATACCATCTACTACATTTTTGACAAACAATGCTTTTACATCTTTATAAGCTTCTTCAGCGTATTTTTTTGCGTCTCTATAACCGGTTTTAATATAACTCCAAAAATCATCGAGAAGTCCTCTTGAGTTGCTTGTGCTTGTTGTAGAGGGAATTATAACCTTTGTACTTGTATTAGTAGTAGGGGTCCATGTTGTTTCTTTCATATTAGCTATCTTAAATGTTATAGCTTGACCATAATTACAAATATCTTTGCTATTATATCCTACTATATCAAAACTACAACTAGGTCCATACACTACATCTCCATTTGCTTTATTGCCTGTAGGCATCTTAAAATCAAAAGATAAATAATTAATGAATGATGGTACATAAAATTCACCTTCTTTTTTGATTTCAGCAGATTCGTTAACTGTATATGTGCCAACGTAGCTTAGTATATATTTAGGAACAGAATCCGAATCCGAATCAGAATCAGAATCAGAGCCAGTTTTAGTTTTTGGTGGGATAAATAGAAATGATAAAGAAGCTGAACCTGTTGTTTCATATGTACCGCTATTTGGTGTCATAGTAATATGCATTTTTTGTTCATTATTAGACATATAAATTCCATTAGTAATAAAATTTGATAATACATTAAACCCTTTTGAATATGAAATTAAACTTAGGCAATTTCCACATGTTAGAATATTTTGTGTTAATGTCTTTTTTGAGGCAGTTGATGAATTCTTTGTTGTAGTTTTTAATGCTGATTTAACATCATTAAGTTTTTGGTTAAAAAATACTCCATAATTCTTTATTGCATTATTATAATTAGTAATTTGATTCGCAATTATATCATCGGCTTTCGATTTATCATCATTATCATTAGCTTTATATAGAGTGATACAATCATCAAACAGAGTGGTGGAAGGAAAATTAGGACTAGTAGCTGTTGGACTCGGATTAATGGCCCATGATAAAATTGGAGACGAAGAATTCGCTGCATTAGAATTGTATATCCATTGATTATTTTGATTAATATTCTTTTGTAAATTAGAAGGTTCGAATCCATACCAAAATGAAAATGGTGCACATTCATATTCAACTGTTGGAGTTTGAGATAATTTTGCATTAGCTTTAACTATAATTTTTTGAAACCATACTATACAACAATTAAAGTAAGGTGTATTATTTTGGATTTATATGATAAGCCCTTATAATAATAAATTCCTAATACCTTAGACATAGAATACTGAAGAGTGATACTACCTCTATTGTAAGCATATGCCTGATCATTGTTCCAAGTGTTTATAAGTTGGGATAAATTACTAGGATTACATAATATTAAATCAATTGGAGCAGGTTGTGCAGGAATTGATGATATTTGAGGGCTTAAAACACTAGAAGCAGTATAAATTAACACGTAGTTCTCTCCAGTGAAGCCTTCGCCAGTTTGTGGGTAAATAGATGTTTGAGTTGTATTATTAGTAGTATTTTGGAATGTTTCAATATAATTTAGTCCATCATTATCATACCATACTGGTGGTTTTTGGGATGAAGAAGGAGGAGGAGGAGGACCTTGTCCAGGAGGAGGACCTTGCCCAGGAGGAGGACCTTGCGGTGGTGGATTCCATACCCATGTAAATGTTGCCGAAGTATTTTGTTTAATAGGGATTGTTAATAAAAATGGAAGATTTTTATATTGTATTTGTCTTGGTTCGTTGACTGGTGGTTGTCCAAGACCAATTGGTGTAGGTGGTGGAACTTTCATTTGTGCAAAAACGCGACAACCATAATTAAAACTAATTGGATTTTTATTATCATCATATGCAATGAAATATTCTTTATACCAAATATTATAAACCGTATCGATATCAGTAAATTGATTTGTTGGAGCAGGTACACAATTTCCATCCGAATCTGTACTTATACAATCTAATCCATCATTAGTTAAATTATAAAAAGAGGAAGACATATTCTCAATTGCTAAATTATTACCAACATGATCTTTATAACTAATAAAATACCTTTGTATAAATTGATTAATTAATACTTGTTGGCTATAAAATGTTGAAACACTAATTACACTTGCACTTATTGATGGAGGTATACCAGCACTGCCTTTTATTACTAAATCAGGAGTACTAAATAAAGTACTTGTACTTGAAGTTCCACTGTTTGTATTGTTTGTATTGTTTGTATTACTTGAAGTTCCATTTTTAGTATTGTTTGAATTGTTAGTATTGTTTGAATTACTTCCTGATCCTGAACTAGTATTACGAACAATTTCATTTTGTCTTGGTGTTTCATTTTGTCTTGGTGTTTCTTTTTTTCGAATAATGTTTACCATTGCGCGCAATCCTGAATGAACGGATCCGTTCATATATTATAAGTAAATAAATTATTTTCTTAAATATCATCATCCCAATTATCTAAATCTTCATTAGGAAGACTGACCGCATGAGTTTTAACATGTGGAAGTTTAAGTCTCTGAGCTTCAATGTCTTTTTCTAACTGTGCCTCTTTTTTATCCCATGCATTA
>Ga0233415_10000586_pt1 | contig 16868 bp, 15 predicted proteins | sample Na_anoxic_12_MG_FD_188631 | JGI IMG/M metagenome (GOLD analysis project Ga0233415, IMG submission 188631) | Seawater microbial communities from Saanich Inlet, British Columbia, Canada - Na_anoxic_12_MG | ecosystem: Environmental > Aquatic > Marine > Inlet | place: Canada: British Columbia... | reverse complement strand
CCAGCGTTTCTCGACCTCATTGATCCGTGCCATATCCTGATCATCAGGTTTTTTAAAGAATCTGCCAATATGAGATGGCTTGCATTTTGGGCAGTGGTATTCCATTGCAAAAAGGCGGTGACGCGGCGAGCCAAAACTGGCCTTAGGATAATGATTGTCGGCACCACACGCCGAACATCTGCAACGACTTCGCTTGGCAGGCCCTTCCAACGTCAGTTCCATAGCGCAATGATGACAGTAGCCTGGCTCTTTCCGTTCGCTGGTTTCGGTCAATTCTCCACAAGCTGGGCATATAATAACGTTTTTGGGATGTCTGGAATTCGCGGAAAGAAGATAACCGGGAAACAGGTCTATATCCTTTCCGCATTCATGACATGGAATAACTTTAACCCAGAGAAAGTATTTTACATGGGCATCGTTCGAGCCGCATAGAGTGCATCGCGTTCGATAAAACTGCCCAATTTCCTTTTCCAATGTTGTGCGAAGGGCTTCTGCGGCTTTCGTATAAGCGCCAAGATCAAGATGCTCGATTTCCTGTTTAACGATCCAGTAAGACATCGGATTGATATCGAATGCGGTGACATCGCATCCAACACGGTTTGCCTCCAATATCGGTGTACCACCACCCATGAATGGGTCGGCTACATGGCAACCTGATAGATCGTTCGCTTTATAGAACACATCATGAAGCGGTCTATCCGAGAACTCAGACAGCAGCAATCCACGAAACATGGTACCTGGACGTCTGGCGAACCATTTATGCACTGCAATAATCGGGCGGTAGTTTTGCTGGATCTGTTTTTCCCTAAGCGCAAGATTCGCGATAAACGGTATATCAAAATGCTTTTCTATCATTCAGAGTCTAGCAATCCTTATTTGTGTGGCATAACGTTTGAACTCACTGGTTTTTACACAGCGCAGCGGAGTAAAAATCCAGTGCAGTGATTGGTTATGTGCTGTTTTTTCTTTCATCAGTAAACTTGCCCGTCTTTTTTCATCTGGAATCACGATGGCGGAAGCTGATTAACTGTTATTCTCAATCGCTTCTTCTACCCAGTCTTCCATGTTGTTTTTAATGGCATTGTACGCATCTGATGAAGAAGGTGTTTTACAAGGTATTATTTTTACCGAACTTTGGAATCATCGCACCCCAAACCCAACTTTCAATCCACTTCCTTGTTTCATCATCTGCGGAATCAACAATTGATTGAACAATTTGATCTACGGTTTCCTTTATTTCAGAAACAGTTTTTTTGTTTATCCGAGCCATGGTTGTAGGATAATTCCTTTTAGCTTTATCCTCCGATTTACGGCCACGAAAATCAGTTACTCCGCTATAAAAGAAGGTATTTGTGTCCTCTTGTATAGAGTAAAAGTAATGATCTGACGTTACGTTTCCATGGACAATGTCATTCCTAAACCGCCTTAGCTTCAACAGTCGTTTCCACAGATCCGTGTGTGGCGTCACTATTTGTTTTGTGAAACCATCACAAAAGACATGCGCAGTAATCAATCTCACATCCAGATCTGCACGGATTGTAATTCTTTCATATGCTTCTGCTTGGAATCCTTCTTTTAGAAGCAAGTGATATATCGTGTTAATAAATGATTCTAATGCTATTACAAAAACAATAGCGGAGGATAGATAAATTGAGCCACCTGTACTTATTTTTACTTCTTCACCATACGCAATATCTTTTATTTTGGGTAGAATATCTTGATCTTGCGCAATAGCGAATAATTGCTCAGCAGCCCGATACTTCTCCGCAAAGATATTTGAGATAGCGGCACTAGTTTTTGTTCTCTCCTTGATTTCTTGCGCTTCATCAAAGAGATGCAAATTCTTTTCTATACAATCTATAAAATCAGTAAAGAATCCCGCCATTTTATGACTATAGGGCTCCCTTTCTACGATTCCTTTGGGTATGTGTTTCATCCAAAAGCGCAACCTAAAAAGGGTATTAGCGCGGAAACTGCGAACTTCTACATAAAGATCGTCTAGAAGCTTTAGGGTGTAACCCCAATCAATCCCCGCACCAGTATATAAGGTGGGCTTAGAAAGATCGGTACTGATGAAAGCCCCTAAAGTATCCGGTTCATCATATAGCAGCTTCAGAATTCTATAAAGCAGAAGACTATTAAAAAATGGCAAGGTTTCTTCGAGGCCAATTTCATGGGCAAGTTCGTATTTATCAAAAGGAGCTTCTTTTCTTACTGCATAAACAAAGCCCCCATCACTAGGAGGGACAAACGGAGCCATTTCCTCAGTGACATATTCAGGCCTTAACTCTCTGCTTTCTCTTTCCACACGTGGATATGTTTTAGCCAAACGCTTCGAGTGAAGTCTTTGTTGTATTTTGCTTATCTTTCCCATAGTAGTTTAATAATAAGGTTCGAGAAGCCGCCCGCAAATGATCCGTAAGGATTTAATTGTAAGATCAAGAGCAAATGACAGCCCAACAAACTCATTTTTTTTCTTTGGCCTCAAGATCCCATAAAGCTCGCTCAAGAGAACCCTTTGCTGGGGATTTTTTTGTTATTTCCACCATAATCACCTTTGCTATCCACTCCATGGGCACTTCATCAGGAATCCAGACTTCAGCGTTTGGTATCACTTGAAAGTTTTTTCCAGTTGTTTTGAACTCCTCACGTGCCTTTTCATATGGGATTAGCTGATCATAGTATGATGGATCAAGAATTAAATATGCGAGATCCCAAACTTTACTATATTGGTCCCATACTGCAAACCACGATGGAGCAAGAAAGTAGTACTTATCCAACACCTCGCGGATAAAGTGATCATCTTGATCACGTAAATCAAAAAAGCAAATGTATCCTTTTAGTCTGCCATAGCTACATTTAGAACTTGTGTTAATTCCAAATCTGCCATCTCGATTATGACATATTTTCTTTGAGCACAGAATTAATTCGTAACTAGTCTGGAGCGTAAGGTGGAAAACATGTCCTTTAAGGTGTTGAAGTAACTCGCTATGTTTGTTGTGCGTAAACTTTAGGGTAATAATTTTTCTATCGTCATTCATTTGTATGGGCTAACCCAGGGTCAGCTGCACAAAAAGCCGTCCAAGTAATGTCAAATTTGCACAAAATCACGCCGGATTTTTGTGTCAGCCTGAATCTTGTTATGCCTTTGGTCAATTTATATCTTTCTAATTCTGATTCTACTTGGCGAAATTACTGTAAAATTTCCCAATATCTCATTTTCATGATTGGTAATAGTAAAAGAAACTATATTTGCCTTTAATTCTGCACTCAGGCCAGATAAGCGGACCAAGATAACTCCATAAGAAACGAGATGTTGACGAAAATACTAATTCGCCGAAATCCTTATCTGAAGTTATTAAAGGAGCAGTCCCATTAGTTTGCAAGCTGAAGCACCTTATCATCGGATATAGATGGCGACATTTCCGCTACATAGTGCCTGAACGAAAACCCCTGATCTCGAGCCGTCATTGCGAGGAGTGAGGAACGAACGACGAAGCAATCCCTTTGTTTTCAGGAGATTGCTTCGCTCGTACCTCCCCGCCTGCCAACGCCTGGCTTGTATGGTAGTTGTAACTACGGCACAAATGGCACTGGCGGGCAGGCCTCGCAATGACAGGAAAAGTATAATTTAGGCGTTTTCGTTCAGGCACTAGTTCACTGACTCAAAAGTTCTGCTATTGATTTTGGCAATTTAAAATTATTTTAAGAACATAATAGAAATTGAAAAATCCGAATATCGAAATGCTAAACCCTAAACAATATACAAAGGCCTCCTATTGCTTGATTGCTGCTGTTTTTGTCATTGAAATTTTTGTCATTTGAATTTGTTTAGGATTTGGATATTCGAATTTCGGATTTCCACGTCTCCAACAATTGTATGAAATACAAATAATTCTCTGACATTTTAATTTGCCATTATAAGATGCAAGATTTATGAGACGTGGCACTAGTTAGTCAATCAAAGGAAATTTCAATTTGATTTCATTGTAATCTTTTTGCTTACAAAACATAAGTTAAAATTCAGTCCAATTGATATTTTCTAATCTTAGATATGAGTATGGGACGGCTGATCTCAAGTATTTTGGCAGCCCTGGATCGGTTACCGCTGGTGAGTTCAAGGGCCCTTTTTATAAGATTATGTTCCAATAGTCTGGAAGATTTCTTAATAGATAGGGTAAATTCAGGATCGGAAGATGAAGGAAACCCTTGATCTGAGGTTATTGAAGGTGGGAGTTCGATGGGTGTAATCCATCTGCCCTTAGCAAGTAACATCGCTCTCTCTATGAGATTTTCCAGTTCCCTCACATTCCCGGGCCAGGAGTATGCCATGAGGATAGGCATCGCTTCAGAGGAAAGCCCCTCTATGTTTTTCCCCAATTTTTTATTGAAAATATCGATAAAATAGCCGATGAGAAGAGGGATGTCCCCCCGCCTTTCTCTCAGGAGGGGAAGATGAATGGCCATTACATTAATACGGTAAAAGAGATCCTTCCGAAACCTCCCTTCCCCTACCTCTTTATTGAGATCTTTTGACGTTGCGGCGATAATCCTAACATCAACCTTTTTCGAACCAATATCGCCTAATGGGGTTATTTCTCCTTCTTGAAGGACGCGTAATAGTTTCACCTGAAGCGATAAAGGCAGTTCTCCAATCTCGTCAAGAAAGAGAGTTCCCCTGTGTGCTTCCTCAAAATGACCTATCTTGTCCTTCACAGCATCTGTAAATGCACCCTTCTTATATCCAAACAATTCACTTTCAAGGAGGTTTTCAGGAATACCGCCGCAGTTTATGGAAACCATGGGGCCATTGGACCTGTTTCCATCATGATGTATGGCCCTTGCAATCAACTCCTTTCCAGTACCACTCTCACCAGTGATGAGCACGGTAGTCTTATAGTCGGCAACATTGCGGACAAGATCAAATACGCGGGCCATTGATTCGCTTCGAGCAACGATGTTTGAAAAAGAATATTTTTGCTCGATTTTTTTTATTCTGTTCCGTAGTTTTATATTCTCCTCTTTGAGGCGTTCTCGTTCCTCTGCCTTTTTCAATGTTAAAAGGACCTCATCTGTTTTGAACGGTTTGCTAATATAGTCATATGCTCCCAATTTCATAGCCTCAACCGCTGTATCCACTGTTCCATAAGCAGACATCATGATAACTGTAGTATCAATGAGCTTTTTCTTTGCCGATTTTAGAAAGGTCATTCCATCCATTCTGGGCATCTTTATATCGCAGAGGATAAAATGAAAGCGCTCTCTTCCTATCGCATCCAGCCCTTCTTGGCCATCTGCTGCTGTTTTGACTTCATAGCCAGATTTCCCTAAGAGTACCTCAAGCATATGCCTCATATTGGCTTCATCTTCGACAATGAGGATTCTTTTTTTTGTCATAGAAATTCTCGTTAGTAATTATTAGGCCACGAAGCCCGCCCTGGCGCGACATCCTTACCTATATTACAATCCCTGTAATATTTCTCAGCTAAGCAACATAGCCTAAGCATTGCAAGCCAGGCCTGCCCGCCGTCTGGCAGGCGGGTCTGGGCCAGGGACACGAAGTCACCAAAATTGATGAACCCGTAAAAAGTCTCATTTCCCCTCCCCTGGTGGGAGGGGATTAAGAGGAGGGGGAGGTAAGCACTTGAAATATTGCTTTATCCACCCTCACCCCAACCCTCTCCCATCGAGGGAGAGGGAGTTTCTTGACTTTTTACGAATTCATCAAAATTAGACAATTTACAATGTAATACCCTTAGTGCCTTGGTGACTTAGTGGCAGAGTAAAGTGGAAGGATGACAATAATTTTTGTACCCTTTCTCGGTTCACTTTTTACCTTTATATCTCCACCTATATCTTCAATAATTCTCAAACTGACTGAAAGACCCAATCCTGTTCCCTTTCCCGGTTCTTTTGTCGTATAAAATGGATCAAAGATCCTGGCAAGGTCTTTGGCGGGAATTCCTGACCCATTATCAATTAACTCTATGTGTATTTTACTTTTATTTACCCTTTTGTCTGCTTTAGTCTCTGGTGACAGGCTGGTTTTTATTGATAACGTATTTTTTTGTGATTCATTCTTTGTTTGATTTGCACCCATTGCATCTATTGCATTCATTGACAGATTTAAAAACACCTGCTTGAGTTTGTCTGGATCTGCAAGAACGTTATCCTTTTTTGCACCTTTATCTAAAAAGATCTCACTATCAGATAGCATCGGCTGGGGTTTGAGTATATCTACCATGTCGCCAATAATTTTATGAACAGATACTACTCTCATCTCTCCCTTTGATGGTCTGGAAAAGTCAAGGAGATTTCTAATAGTTCTATTTATCCTGCCTATCTCTTTCTCAATGCGATTAATAAAATCTCGCCTTTCTTCGTCATTTAGATCACTTCCTTTCAGAAGCCCCAAATAACCAAGGACGATCCCTATCGGATTTCCAATTTCATGGGCAACACCAGATGCTAATCTCCCAACTGAGGCTAATTTCTCGGATCTTATTATTTCTTCCTGGGCTTGTTGTAACTCAAGATTTGCTTTTTCCAGAGAATGTATGCCCGTCTTTAACTCTGCCTTATTGTCTTCAAGACGTCTCAGCATCACATTAAGAGAACTTGATAGCTTCCCGAATTCATTCTGTTCTGCACTGGAGGTAAGGAAAAAAGTGTCTCCCTCTTTAAATTCTTCGGCCCTTTTAACAAGGCGGTTGATCGGTCTTATTATACTCCTATAAATAAGATAAAAGCCAAATAATGCCAGAAATAGGGTATTTAATAGGATATAGAAGAAAACAGTCTTTTGATAAGGATGACTGAAAGGAATATCGTAGAGGGAGATCACAACAATATCCACTAATATCATTGCTAAAAAAAGGATGATCACCAGGGTTGCAAAGATTCCGGTTTTTAAACTGTATGCAGATAGTTTCATAAGAAAAATTTAAAGTTTAAAGTGCCTAAAGTGCCTAAAGTTTAAAGTGCCTAAAGTGAGCCTGCCCTGGTGCGATATGTTTTGAATATACGCTTGTTTTTGTTATATCAACAATCCCGCTTTACCTTTGCTGAGTCAGGTTTTACCAGGTCTGGGCCAGGGCTAAAGTTAAATTAAGTGTTCAGCCCTCAGCTTTTAGTAAAAACAATAGGTAAGTGTTCACAGGTTTCCCGAGCAAATCGGGATTCAGGGTTAGGGAAAAACTGAAAGTTAATAACGGATATCCTCGTAAAAAATGTGGATTTTGCCACATAATTGCCAATGCGCCGCCCATTTTCAGATTGGGAGTGACGAAGCCAGGCGTTTTTCACATAAATACGCCTTCAAAATGGAGTTTGGATACAAGGATACAACCCTTGAACCCCTGAACCTTTGAACCCGTGAACGGTTACAACAATAGATCGTAATAGCTCAATAAACAGGAGGAACTGATCATAGATTCCCGCCGGAGTTTACCCCTGTGAAGGCGGGGGCTGGAATGACGAAATGTTGTAGGGGTCGGATGCATCCGACCCGATACCCCAATGATCGATCATCTTGCGGGTTCGATGAATCGAACCCCTACATGGTGTTTTGATGGATCAGGGCATACCAGGGTGGTTACCGCTATTTATTGAGCTATGACAATAGATCTTTGGTTTGTTGATTTTTTAAGTTCATTTTGCTTTATTGTTTTAACTTTAGGCACTTTAGCTCACTTTAGGCATTTTAGTCACTAACACAATGTAATATACCAGTTTATTAATTCCGGGCCAAAGAAGATATAGATAATAGAAGCAAGAGATAAGAAGGGTCCGAAGGGTATTTTATATCTCAGCCCTTTTTTGTTTATTAACAAACTGCCACCACCAATCAGGGCACCAATCAAACTACTTGAAAGGAGTATAAAGGGTATTGCCTTCCATCCGAGCCATGCGCCTACCATTGCAAGGAGTTTAATATCACCACCTCCCATGCCATCCCGGCCGGTTAACCATTTATATCCTATAGCCACTATGAATAAAAAGCCACCTCCAATCAAAATTCCAAAAAGGGACTCAAGCCATGTAATCAGTGGGATGAAGAAGGAAGCCCCTATCCCAATGAATATCCCTGGAATAGATATAATATCCGGGATAAATTGATAATCGATATCAATAAATGTTATGATAAATAAAGAAGCAGCAAATAAAAAATAAAGTAAAAACTGTATTGTCAGACCATATTTTATGAAGAGTGCCAGGCAAAGTAAACCAGATAATCCCTCCACTACTGGATAGCGAATAGAGATATGCTCTTTGCAGTGCCTACATTTCCCTCCCAGAATGATATAACTTACAATAGGGATATTATCATAGAATTTTATGGGCTCACCGCAGTGGGTGCAATGAGAGGAAGGAGATAAAAGTGATTCCTTTTTTGGTAATCTATAGATACAAACATTTAAAAAACTACCTAATATGGCACCGAGAATAAAAAAAAATATTAGAATCATGCTTTATTAATAGTTTATAATTCGTTACTATTCAGCCACCAAGCCTGCCCTGGCGCGAGCTTCTTAGCATATATTGCAATTTTATAGTATCTATTTATATTATATAATAGCTAAGCGTTGCATGCCAGGTCTGGGCCAGGGGCACAAAGACCCAAAGAAGAGATAAATATTATTGAATAACGTAGTTCTTTCATTAATTTCAATCCCGATAACTCGGGATTGAAAAGGCTATAATAAAAAATAATTCTCTAATCTTGGTGTCTTGGTGCCTTTGTGGCAAGATACCTGAGTAGATACATAATTCGTTACTATTCAGGTTCAACGTTCAGGGTTAGGGAAAAGAATGCGGGTTTTGCCACGTCATTACCAAGCGCCATGTTCCAGGTTTGTGGGGATATGGAAGCGGTCAGTTTTCCCCTACAAAACGTTTACAAAATTGCGTAAGGTGATGAGAATACAACCTTTGAACCTCTGAACCTGTGAACGGTTACGATATTTGGATATCGTACTACAAAAATTTATCTAATATGGAGGAAAATTATGCTCTTATCTATTAATCAGGATAATCCTCAAAAAAGGCTTATAAGCAAGGTTGTTCAGGTATTGGATCAAGGAGGCCTTATAGTCTATCCAACAGACACCTTTTACGGTATTGGGTGTGATCTTTTTAATAAAAAATCTATCAAACAAATATACCAGCTTAAAAGAAGGCCCCTGACAAAACCATTTTCATTTGTTTGTGCTAATTTAAAGGATATAAGCCTTTATGCCCAGGTTTCAAACAATGCCTATAGAATTATGAAAAGGTCGCTCCCTGGACCTTATACCTTTGTATTAGAGGGAACAAGACTGGTACCCAAACTAATGCTCACAAAAAGGAGAACTGTAGGCATAAGGGTACCAGACAACAAAATCTGTTTAGCTATAGTAAAAAGTTTAGGCCGCCCCATTATTAGCACGAGTGTAAACCTTGATGAACCTTCAGTAATTCATGATACATATTCTTCCTTCGTTGAAATAGTCATTGACGGGGGAGTTATCTCACATGAACCTTCCACTGTGGTCTCCTTAATGGACGATAATCCGGCGGTAATTAGGGAAGGGAAAGGAGAGATTAATTTTATCTAATTGGATACACTAAATTCTCCATTCCATCTGTACTCAAATATTCCGCAACGCTGATCAACTCTATTGATTATATAATCAACGAGATCCTTGAATATTAGATTCCACAAAAGAGATCTTCTCTTTTTTTCAGAATATACCAATTTTGCTTCTCCCTTGATATGAGCTATCCTCTTAGCAAGATTAACAGCATCCTGGAAATTACCAAGAGAATCTACCAAGCCTAATACTTTTGCCTGCCTGCCTGAAAAGATCCTGCCATCAGCTATTTCAAGAACCTTTTCCTTAGGCATATTTCTTCCTTTAGAAACATCTGTTACAAATTGGTTACGGATATCTTCTATAAGGTTCATGAGCATCTTTTTTTCCCTGTCAGTCATTTTTCGGTTTGGAGAACCTATATCCTTAAACTCGCCACTCTTGATTACCCGCATTTCAACACCGATCTTATTGAGAAGCTCTTCAACGTTTATGAATTCCATAATCACCCCGATACTACCAGTAAGGGTTCCGGGATTGGCAATTATTTTATCGGCCGCAGATGCAACATAGTAACCACCAGAGGCAGCTACAGATCCGAGGTAGGCGATCACCTTTTTCGTGTGTGTCGTTCTTATTGTTTCACTGTATATCTCTTGCGACGGGCCTACTCCGCCACCAGGCGAATTTATCTTTAGAATTATGGCCTTGATTCGTTTGTCATTCCTAAAATTTATCAATTGCTCTGTAATGTTATCTGAATTTTTTATTACACCCTGTATAGGGATCACTGCTATTTTATCTCCAAATCCAAGAGTGGGTGTTAGATGAGAGAAAGAAAGGACAATAGCCATTACTGTGCCAAAAGAAAGAATAGCTATTCCCAAAATAAGAAGGACTAATGTGATAGGACGATTCTTTTTAAGCATAAAATTTGTATCTGCTTAAGGGGCAAGCAAGATTTCTAACAATTACTAATGTTTTGTAAACTTTTAAGGGGGAATAATTATTTAGTGGGTTCATTATCTTCTGTAGATGCTTTTTCTTCTTCTTGTGTATCAGCCGAATTGGGTGTCTGTGTGTCTTGATCCTCTGAATTATCTTCTTCTTTCTGAAAATTTAAGTCGGCATTTGCCTCTATCTTCTCTTTAATAAGCATCCCAAAATTGGAAGTGACCTCTTTTTCCGTGCCATCCTTATAATTATTATATATTTCTTTGTGCTCATTCTCTTGAAGCTTTTTTATGGAGAGGCCGATCTTTTTATCCTCTTGAGAAACGTTGACTACTAAGGTTTGAATAACATCATCGATTTGGAACTTTCCAAGAGATGTCTTGGACTTAGCTTTACTTATTTCCGATGAATGAATCAGACCCTCTATGCCTTCTTCTAACTCAACAAATATACCAAAATCGGTTATATTAGTTACTTTTCCTGTAACCTTAGTCCCGGGTTTGAATTTCTCAGGTATCTCTTCCCAGGGGTCTTTGGTTAATTGTTTTATGCCTAATGAGAAACGTTCACTATCTTTATCAATAGATAGTACCTTCGCCTGAACTTCATCCCCTTTCTTATACAGTTCAGAAGGATGCTTAATCTTTTTTGTCCAGGAGATATCAGAGATATGAACAAGTCCATCAATTTCCTCATCTATACCGATAAATAATCCGAAATCAGTAATATTTTTTATCCGACCCTCAATAATTGTACCTACTGGATATTTTTCTTCGATTAAATCCCAAGGATTCGCTTTTATCTGTTTGATCCCCAATGATACCCTTTTGTTTCCGGTATCCAGGTTTAGCACCACTGCCTCAATTGTATCCCCAATGCTTACTATCTGGGAAGGATGTTTTACTTTTTTTGTCCAGGACATCTCTGAGATATGAATCAAGCCTTCTACACCCTCTTCTATTTCTATAAATGCACCGTAATCTGTAATGTTGACTACCCGACCTGTGACTTTTTCGCCAACGGCGAATTTTTTAGGTGCCTCGGCCCAAGGATCGGGTTTGAGTTGTTTGATGCCGAGAGAAACCCTTTCCTTTTCCCTATCAAAATTAATGACCTTAACTGTTATTTCATCCCCTCTTTGATACATTGTAGAAGGATGGGAAACTCTACCCCAAGACATGTCTGTTATGTGAAGAAGCCCATCTATACCTCCAAGATCTACAAATAGGCCATAGTCAGTAATATTTTTGACTTTACCTTTTAATACTGATCCCTCCTTTATGAGAGAAAGTGTTTCAGCCTTGTGCTTTACTCTCTCCTCCTCAAGAAGGGCTCTTCGGGAAACAATTATGTTGTTTCGCCTTTTGTTATACTTCAGAATTTTTAGCTCCATCACCTTGCCCACCAAGGAATCAAGATCCCTGATAGGTTGAAGATCAATTTGGGAACCAGGCAAAAAGGCAGGAAGACCTACATCTATTGAGAGACCACCTTTAACTCTATGGATAACTGTTCCCTGAATAGTGCCATCGCTGTTTTGAATATCTCTGATCTGATCCCACACTTTTATTTTTTTTGCCCTTTCCATAGAGAGGGTTACGACTCCCTCATCATTCTCTTTTTTTTCCAATACAACGTCAACCTTATCCCCTGCTTTGGCTGTTACTTTTCCATCTGTATCTTTAAACTCCCTAATGGGGATTATGCCCTCTGACTTATAACCAATATCAACTAACACATATTCCTCATCTATCTTGATAATCTCTCCGTTAATCAGCTCTCCTTCCTGAATTTGCCTTAGGCTCTGTTCATACATCTCCTCTATATTGATTTCAGCTGAATCTTCTTCTTGCTTGCTGTCATTATCAAGATTAGTAAGGCTCTCTTCGGTTGACTCTTCTGTCTCTAATTCAATTTCTTCTTGCTTGCCATCATTATCAAGATTAGTAAGGCTCTCTTCGGTTGACTCTTCGGCTTCTATTTCAGTTTCTTTTTCCTTGATATCCGTTTTTTCTTCTATTGTTTCGCCTGTTTGTTCACCCATTAACTGTTTAACCCCCTAAAATATATTTTTTAAAAAATTTAACTTATTAGTTTAAAGAATTTTTTATTACAATTCAAGTCTTTATTTCCCTTTATTTCCTTTTTCCCAAAATTGTGGGCCTGATTGTTATTTTTAATTTCTATCAATGACATTATTTATTCCTTATTCATCTTCATATCTTGTAACTGGTTGTCTGGTTCACGGTTTCCCGATGAAATCGGGATTAGTCTCTTTACGCTCTTCATACCCGCCTGCCGGATGGCGGGCAGGCGTGAACCCCTGAACTTTGAACCTGAGTTACCATATCTTTAATTATTTTTTCGACTATTTGATGAGGTCTTAAATTTGTAGTATCAATTATATTTGCATCTCTGGCTGGCTTCAGTGGAGATAGATGCCGATTCATATCCTGATTATCTCTCTTAACAAGATCTTTCTTTACTTTTTCCCTTGAAATCGATTCTCCTCTTTTTTGCCTTTCCTGAAATCTCCGATCTACTCTTACCTCTAATGATGCATCAATATAGAATTTGTGCTGAGCTTCTGGAAACACAACTGTTCCCATGTCTCTACCCTCTGCCACCAATGGGCCTTGAGAGCCAATCTTTCTCTGGAGGATTGTCATTGCTTTCCTGACGTTATCAAGTGCCGATACATCGGATGCTATTAAATCTATAGCGGACTCCCGAATGGCTTTAGTGACATCCTCATTGTCCAAATAAATTTTTGTTGCATCGCCCTCATGAATAAATTGTATATTAAGACCGTCACATATTCTAGTTATCTCTTTTTTATTGTGCAAACTTACACCAGCCCTCAGGATGGCAAGTCCAACAGCCCTATACATAGCCCCTGTATCAAGATAGTGATAATGTAGCCTTTGAGCCAAAAGGCGACTCACAGTACTCTTTCCAGACCCTGTTGGACCATCTATAGTTATTAGCTGATTAGACATGATACGTGAAAATCGGGAAGAATCGTCAATCAAAAATAAACTTCCTTATTTATCTAGTTTCGAGTTTCCAGTTTCCAGTTTCGTATAGAGAACCTTCTCCAGAGTTTTTATAAATCGTTTATTCTCTTCTGGTAAACCTACATTTATTCTTATATAGTCATTCAGTCCAAAACTTTCCATAGACCGAACAATGACACCTTCCTTGAGCATACGCTGGAATGTTTCGTGTGCTCCAAGCGGAGTTTTAATCAAGAAAAAATTTGTCTGAGTAGGGATATATTCAAGGCCTATGCGATCTAATTGGGAGTAAAGGAATACAAGACCATCCTGTGTGAGGGTACGTGTTTTTTCCACAAATTCATCATCGTCAAGTGCAGCCAATGCTCCAGCCTGGGCTAAATAATTTACATTAAATGGCTGTCTGACGAGGTTCATGTTATCTACTATAGTCTCAGAGGCCAATCCATACCCAATCCTAAGTCCGGCTAATCCATAGATCTTTGAAAATGTTCGCAGAACTACAAGCAGTGGATATGATTCTAATAATTTTAGCGAACTTGCAATGTTTGGATCTGTGGAAAATTCAATATAGGCCTCATCTAAAATAACTATCAAATCTGAGGGAAGGGAATGTAAAAACTGGGAGATCTCTTTTTTGTTGAGGCCCATTCCTGTTGGATTGTTCGGATTATTTATAATAATTATTTTGGTTTTAGAGGATACTGCTGTAAGTATGGCTGATAAATTAATAGAGAAATCTAACAACGGTACCGTCACTATTTTTCCCGCAAAACTTTGAACGATTTTTTCGTACATCAAAAAGGTGGGAAAGGGAAGAATAACTTCTTCGTCAGGTGAAAGAAAGGTATGTACAACCAATTTTATTATCTCGTTCGATCCATTACCCAAAATAATTTTGTTCATTGGCAATCCAAACTTCTTTGACAATTTCTGTCTCAAATAATAGCAACTGCCATCAGGGTACCGATGGATATTGTTGAGGTTTTCTTTGATAGCCTTGATAGCTTTGGGTGAGGGACCCAAGGGATTCTCATTTGAAGCCAGTTTTATAGAGCCGACTATTCCTAACTCTCTCTCAAGTTCCTCTATTGGTTTACCTGGTGGATAAGGAGTCAATTTTTCAATACATTTTCTCACTAATCTTTTCATACAGAACTTTCCTCTTTTTTTGTCTTGTATAAAGGAAACAGGAAGAAAAGTAAACCCGCCAGAAGTAGGGCGGGTAAACCCTGTTAGGCTCTAAGTGCTTCTACCGCTATGGTCAAGGCCAGAAGCAATTTTAGCTGATTTTACTCTAATTGAACGATTTGACCTGCGCTTCACTCAGCTTTGCGAAAGATTTGAGTCAAGGGGAGAGAAAGCCCCACCTCAGGTTGATATCGCAAGTAAGTCGGGATTGGATATCGGATGCCTTTTTCATGAGTTTTGGAAAGACCCTGCATCAGGGTTTCCAAGTGGGAGGCAGGCAACGCATACACCATTTCGTGATCCTGGGTAGCCGCCCACACACGATCTCCGTTGCCAGGAACCACTACCTTGGGGGCTTGATCCAAGAATGCCCCCAAAACACCCTCTGTGCATGATGCAGCACGGCCAGAAAATGAACCGGCAATTGGTCTGCCCGTATGCCAGGTGCTTCCATGGAGGCAGCGCATAAGCTGGGCAGGATTCAAATAGATCAAAACGACATCTGGTTCCACCTTAGTCCATTCCAGGGGAGAATAGACCACGGCCTCACATTGACCCGATTTCAAAGTTTTGAGGGATTCTAAGATGTTAAGGGCTGCTGTCATATCAGAGGCGTAATTCATGCGCGTTAAAAAATCTACCGCTCCATTTTTGTTAGCCAACTCCCAACCATAGGTATGGCCCGAAATTGCGCAGCCCAGGTCATTGGGAGTCATAGCCAAGGCCAGCCATATTTACGAGTGATAGCTGCAGCCTGACAGTGAGCTATCTTTACCTTTAGATTTTTCGAAGGAGTTTTGGCTCCTTCTGGAATTTCGCTTTCATGGGCTAAAAACCGTACTGCTACAGGAAAGGTGTCAGGATTAATAAAGCGCCTGAGCTCTTTGCCAAGTTCATGCCATTTTTTCATGGACAGCCTCCTTTTGCTGTTAGGTGGTATTCTAACAGAGAGTCTCTGAAAACGCCAATTACTATTTAAAGAGATCAGCTTTGATTTTTTGATTTTTTCTTCTTCCATGGCTTAAAGATGGAAATAAATACGGTAATCATTAAAACTATACATTGAATTCCACCGAAGATAACGTTCATTTTTTGGTTGTACAGATACGACTGGTCATTTAAAGATGAGATACCAAGTTTACCTGAAATCTCCATCATAGTGGTTTCCCATGGACCAAGAAAAAAAGTTCCAAAAAGAATTGCGACAACAGTTACAAACCATTTGAATATCAACCACTTGTGCTTAAAGAAGCCCCAATTACTAAAGGTTGAGTAAAGTAAGCCAGTGATCAGGCAACCAAAAGCTCCTGGAATTACAACTACCACCATATCAACATGATGGATGCTCTGGTTAATTCCATAGAGTACACTTCCGTCTGTTACCCCATTTTTTAAGAAATACAGCAATAATAAAGCCACAGCACCACCTATCCAACAGGAAACAGCAATCAAGTGAAATCCTTTGAGCCATCGCAAACCTTTCGCACCTAATTTTGGCATTTTTATTCCTCAAATATATCAAATATAGCACATTTCACAAAGAGCTTACCTGATGCTGTGGGGCGCAAAACAATTTCAGTGATTTTTTGGGGGAATTCACAATTAGAACTTTTTCGCCGATGTTTTTTTCGTCTCAATCGTGGCCTTTTTATCCCTGCGGTCATCAACCTTAAGATCGATGATCACGCGGCGTGCGCCTTCTTCCACATGGGCAGCGTGCAACTTTTTAACTAAATCGAAAAGGGCATCCAGATCCGGGACTTCAATGGCCGTGCTCATGCCTCCGATCTCGTATGTATAGCCTGATTCCTCAATAACCTTGACACCTTTACGAACGAAACGTCCAAGGCTCGTGCCTTCCCCAATTGGGTAAACGGACAATTGTGCGATCATGTTCAAATCCTCCGATTTTCGAATGGATTTAGCTAACCGCTCTCTTTAAAGAGGGGCATTGTTTCTGAGTTGAATTACAAATAATTTTCAACCTGTGGCAATTCCATTAATGGGCAGGGCTAAGTCATTCAAAGAGATAACTTCTTGCAATTTAAAGATTATTAGCTTAATCAATTTTTTGTAAATTCGAAATCCTAAGCACAAAATCCGAAACAAATACTAATGACCAAAATTCAAAATT
>Ga0233415_10000585_pt1 | contig 16900 bp, 22 predicted proteins | sample Na_anoxic_12_MG_FD_188631 | JGI IMG/M metagenome (GOLD analysis project Ga0233415, IMG submission 188631) | Seawater microbial communities from Saanich Inlet, British Columbia, Canada - Na_anoxic_12_MG | ecosystem: Environmental > Aquatic > Marine > Inlet | place: Canada: British Columbia... | reverse complement strand
TCTACTAGGTCGTTTAGTCTTACGATAGTTCTAACCTCACGCCAGCGAATCAATTTAATTTTAGAAAGCTCTTCTTTAGGTAGCCGCGCTATAGTACTCGGCGAAGTCTCTAACTTTTCTTTTTTCACGCCGTAACCCCCGCTTCGAAATAACTAAATAAACAGTCGTCTTTGTATGCTTCTGTATCTTTACAGCCGTTACATATACGTATGTTATTACGGCCTTTAAAATTTCTATCGCATCTAAGACACGTTACTAGCTTATCTTTGTTTTTAAGTTCTATAGTTATATTTTCGTTAAAAGGTCTAAACTCTCTACAGTAGTTACATACTCTCTTATCTTGCTGCCATTTTAGAATATAGCTAGTAAGTTTTTTAGGGCGGCTACAGCAGCTACATACTAAAAAGGCGGGCTTATTTCGTATTTCTTTAAACATTTTAAAAACCTCTTTTCTAAGTTAATATTATCGCGGGCAGATACGCCGTAAAAAGTACAATGGCTTACCCATCTCTTTTTTATTTGTGTAGTGTTAAGGAGGTATATTACTCTAGCTAGTAATAGAGCAGACATTAAGCGCCCGAAAGGCATTTATTAACTATGCTTATTAGGTCGTCTACTTGCGTATCTTTTTTAATTAGGTCGGTATGTAATTTATTATTAGCATCTACAGCTAACTCTAAATTAGCCTGAGCTTTATCATGGTCGCTTAATAATTTCTTCTCGCTTTCTTCGGCTCGCATTAACTGAGTATGTATCTTAGTAGAGTTTATTTTTACCGCGTCTACTTCTTCGCGCAGCCCGTTAATTTCATTTAAAGCTGAGTTTAAAGCTATAGTTATATCTTCTTTCTCGTCTCTTAACTTCTCTTTTAAATTTTCTTCGCGACAAAAATTATTATAATTAATATCGCCTCTACTTCTCTCGTTATCTAATCTTTCTTCTAGCTCTTCTATATTGAGATGCGCTTTAAAAAACTCTTCGAGCGCTGGCAGCGCTTCTTTAGATACTAGTTTTATGCCTTCTATCTCTTCTTTAGTAATTAGCCTACCGTCCACGCATGCGCAGCTTTCGGTTATTAAGCTGGTAATTTCTGCGACGGCGTAGCCGTCTACTTTTTTAATCATGTAATACCCCTTTAGTTTTTTTGTAGACCATTAAGATAATAATTTTTTTTTAATATGGCAAGTTTTAAGAAAGCCCCCGCGTTAACAGGGGCTTAGGAGTAAAGGCAGCCCTAAAGGGGTTACTAAAGAAATACCTTTACTACCGTATAATATTTATCTTACTCTATTAAGTACAGGTAAAAATGAACTATGGAGAGTATAAATGTAGATAATAAAATAATACGAATAACTAAGCACGCATTACATAGAGCTAATAAGCGCGAGATAACTATAGACGATATTAAAGACGCGCTTACTAATTATAAAAGCTTTAGGCGCTGTAAGTTAAAAGGTAAAGAAGACTCTTTTAGGCTTCTAGGTCGTAACGGTATTATTTTAATAATCAATTTAGAAAGAGACGTTATTATAACGCTAATGCGCGATAATAAGCAGTACGCCCGTAGTAATTATAAAAAAATAAAAAATAAAAGACAGCTAGAAAATAAAAAGCTATACGGTAATAGAGCAAAAAAATAAAGGGGTTAAAATGATACAAGTAGGATACTTAAAGACGTTCTTTAATGACGAGGGCGAAGCGATAACATTTTTTAAAAATATAAAAGGCTTCGCTTATAATGATTTAAAAGAATTATTTAACAAAGTAGAAGAAGACTTACCTAAATATCTAAAGAAAGAAGAGCAGAAAAATTTATTTTATACCGTCGCTCATCATTTAGAAGGCGAAAGAAAATTTAAAAGCTGGCAAGCTCAAGACATTATACCCTTCGACCTAGACGGTATAGACTTAGAGCGTATAGACGAGTACCCGCCGTTATTAGCTAAAGCCTTAGATATTAATTTAGATAAATGCGCTATAGTATACTCAGGTAATGGCTGCCATATTTTAGTACAAGTACCATTATTTAAAGATAAGGAATTTATTAAGAAAGCTAGGCTAGGTTATCGCCAGCTATTAGATAAAGTAGTAGACGCTTGTAAAGCGAAGGACTTGCCTCTAGATAAAGATACTACAGCATGGGATTACGCGCGTATACTGCGGCTACCTTTTACTATTAACGAAAAAAATAAAAAAGACCCTGATACGGGGGGCATAACTAAAGTTATTAAAAAAGCTACATTAAAACAAAATAACCTAGAAGAGCAGGCTTTTATAGTACCTATTCTAGATAAACCTAGAGACTCTTTTAGTTTATCTAAAGGCAGCTTTCCTTTACCCGATAAAGAAGAAATTATTAAAAGCTGTAACTTTTTTAAATGGCTAAAGTCTTCGCCTTCAGAAGTACATGAGCCGCAAGCTTACGCGATGCTTTCTATTACGGGGCATTTCGACGACGATAATAAAATAAGCGCCGAGTACTGGAAAGAATTTTCTAGCCCTAGTATAAACTCGAAAGAGTTAGGCGACTTTACCGAGCAAGCTCTTAGTACTTCAGGCCCTAGAACGTGCGCGGGTATTAACGACGTGTGGGGTAAATGTAAAGACTGCCCCCATTTTAATAAAATAACTTCTCCTATACTTTTAAAAAATGATACCCATATAGGTACAGAGCATTTAGGTTTTACGCTTTTAGGGCCTAAAGGCGGTAAGACTCGCCAGTACGACGACTTAGTAAAATATTTTACCCGTAAATATAATTATAAACATATAGCAGAGTCGGGCGATATATACATATATGATAAAAATTTATACCGCCCTTATTTAGCGGCTGAGATTAAAAAATTCGCTAACGACCATTTTGCTAAGCCCATTAAGGAGCAAGAAAGAGTAGAGTATTTAAACGCTGTAGAGGCTAACGACGTTACGCCTTTAACTTTTTTAAGTAGACCGCCCGAAGGAAAGATTAATTTAGCTAACGGCGTACTAGATATTAATACAGGGGCTTTAGAGGCTCATACTCCAGACTATAATTTTACTTACTGCTTACCTTATGACTATAGCCCTAGCGCAGACTGCCCTAATTGGAATAGGTTTTTAGATGACGTTACTCTAGGTAGAGAAGACTTAAAAATGATTTTAGAAGAGTACTTAGGCTTTTGTATCTATGGGGGCGAGTATATTTACCATAAAGCTCTAATACTTTCTGGAGGGGGTAAAAATGGTAAAAGTACTTTCGTAGACGTATTAAGTAATTTAGTCGGCGAAGCTAATACCTCTAACGTACCTTTAGTATCTATTAATAGTAACCCTTTCGCACTGGCAGAAATGCAGAGAAGCCTAGTAAATATTTCAGAAGAAGAGCCGCCTACTTGCTTTAAAGAAACAGGTACTTTTAAAAATCTTACGGGTAATAATACCGTTATGGCCCAAAAGAAATTTAAAAACCCTTTCAAGTTTTTATCTAAAGCTAAAATAGTTATTACCTATAACGAGATGCCTTTTATAGCAGATACCTCTACAGGTATGCGACGTAGACTTTTAGTAATACCTTTCGACTTAGACTTAGAAAGAAACGAAGGTAAGGTTAATACTAATATTCATAAAGAGTTAGAAGGAGAGTTAAGCGGTATTTTTAACAGAGCTTTAGAAGGCTATAAGCGTCTTAAAAAGAATAAAGGTTTTACGGTTAGTACTTCGGTAGAAGCTACGGTTAAAGAGTTAGTAGAAAGCTCTAATAGCTTTTCTTTATGGTACTCAGATAATGCAGTAGAAGCATATCCTAAAGGGCATAAATTCGACGACGAGACTACAGGCGAGCGTACTAAGATAGCAGACTTATATAACGACTATCGCGGCTATATGGACGATAACGGCGAGCGTAATTACATGGGGCGGCGTAAGTTTACGCAGGAGCTGAAAAATGTAGGCGTTACACTGTCAGTACAGAAAATTTTAGGTAAAGCTTCGCGGGTGGCATTAAACCTAACACTAGGCAGCGTAAATAATGTTAATGGGCTTAGATTCTAAGCGTAACCGAAATAGAAACGTAACCGAGTATAAGCCCCTAATAATGGGGCTTTTTTGCGTCTAAATAGGATATAAAAAGTACTCTTAGTTACTATGCTTACTATATAAGGTATAAAAAGATAAAGTATATATATTATAAAGAAATAAAAAATATAGATAAGAGTATAATAGTATATATGGGTTTTTTATATGCGTAACGGTATAACCGTAACCAGTTTAGACTTGTAAAAATCATATAAAAAATATAAATTATATACTGTTATAAAAAAATATATACGGGGTTACTTATATGGAAAGTTTAAAAATAATACCATTATTCGAAGTAGGTACAGAAGTTATAGACTTCGCTACTAAGCGGGTCGGTAAAGTTTCAAAGATATGGACGCGCGTTAATAAAATTTCGCTAACTGAATATAAAATAGAAGTATCTTACTCGGTATTCAGAGATAGGGGCTATAATGCTTTTCGGGCTACTCAGGAAAATTTAAGAGAGATAGTATACGACGAGTACGGTAATACTAATATAATGCCCGAAGGCTTAAGCAGTAAAAATTAAAAGTATGCTATACTCTTTAACTATGGAGCGGTTAAAATGGTTACTCGAAGTAAAAAGAAGACTAAAAAGAAAGTCGCTAAAAAGAAAGCGACCAGAAAGACCGCCGCTTTAAAAGAAGCTGAAAAATTAGGTAATGGCTTACCGCCCGCAGTAAATCTAAAGCATGGGCATAGTAAATTCGACGAGAAATTAATACCTATTATAAAAAATTTAGCTTATCGCGGTAATACTTACGCCGAAATAGCCGAGCTATTAGATATTACTGAAATGACTTTAGGACGCTGGCGAAAAGGTAGCGATACTTTACGATTAGCACTGGAAGAGGCTAAGGGTAATCCTATAGGGAAAGTAGAGCAGGCATTATTTAAAAGAGCAGTAGGCTACTCAGCTAAAGAAACTAAAACGCACCTGACAAAGGACGGGTTAATAAAAACTAAAACAGTAGTTAAAAATTACCCTCCTTCTGAAACTGCTATTAAATATTACTTAGGTAATAAAGCCCCTGAAGACTGGAAAGAAAGACAAGAAATAGACTTAGGCGAAGAGACTTTAAAAAAGGGCTTCGCTTTTAAGTTAGATGTAAAGCCCGAAGAGCTTAACTAGTTATATGTCTACAGCAGTTACCTCTACGCCAGACTTTTTTAGTTTTAATCCTAAGCTAATACCTTACCAGTATAACGTAATCTACGACATAAAGCAGCGCTTCGACTATTCTACAGGCCCGCACTATGTCTTACTATCAGGCTCGGTAGGCTCGGCTAAATCTACTTTATTAGCATGGTTAACTATTAAGCATTGTACAGAGTTTAACGGCGCTCGCGCCATGATAGGGCGTAAAGCAATGCCCGACTTAAAAGATACTATCTTTCTAAAAATTATAGAAATGCTAACTAACGCTTTTATAGAAGGCGTAGACTATACTATAAATTATACTAGTAGCTCGATTAAGTTTTTAAAAAATAACTCTGAAATAATTAGTAGAAGCTGGCATGATAAAAAATATACTAAATTTAGATCATTAGAATTAAGTATGATCGTTATAGAAGAGCTTACCGAAAATAATAATAAGGAAATGGTTTTTATGATAGAAGCCATAGCTAGACTAGGTAGGCTACCCCATATAAAAGAAAATATTTTTATAGCGGCAAGTAACCCCGACGACCCTAGCCATAAAGCTTATCAGTTTTTTATCGAGGGCGCTAAAAAGCTAACTGATATTTATTCTAGAAAGAATAACGATAGACATACTTATTACTCTGTTACTTCAAGTAACCCTTTTCTACCTAAATGGTATATTGATTCGCTAAAAGATAAGTACGATACGAAAATGATACAGCGACTACTTTACGGTAAATGGCTATATATTAATACTGACGTTATCTATTATAATTACGACCCTGATAAGCATTTAAAAACTGATATTAAAATAATAAAGAGGCTACCTATTAGGCTTTCTTTCGACTTTAATATTAGTAAAGGTAAGCCTATGTCTAGCTGCGCTTTCCAGTTTAATAAGAAAGCCGATAACGTAGAAGCTAAACGCTTTACTATTTTCGACGAGGTAGCAGTAGAAGGGGCGCGTACTGACGACGCTTTAGACGAGTGGGCAGGTAAAGGCATTTTCGACTTACCCCATAACCCTGAGATAATTATACATGGCGACGCGACTGGTCGAAGCGGTACAAGTAAAAGCCGACTAACCGACTACGAAATTATAGAAGACTTCTTAGCTAACTATAGACGCAAAGACGGCGACGTATTAGAATATATTATAGAAGTACCTACTATTAACCCGCCGCTACGAGACAGACATAACGTAACTAACGGCCAATTAGAAAATAGTGAAGGCGTTAACGCTGTAGCAGTAGCTAATAAATGCGAGTATGTTAATAAGGGTTTTCGAAATACCAGACTAAAAGAAAATGCGGGCTATATCGAAGACCAAACGACAGAAGGGCAGGATATGAGTACCGCTATTACGTATGGTATTCATTACGTAGTGGAGTACGAGTTAAATACGACTAACGCAGCAGTAACTTTTTATTAAGGATATACCAAAATGGCTTTAAGTATCGACGCTAACGAAATAGATTTAACTAAACGCGAGCATATATATGCGCTAATCTCAGAGATAGAGGGCAGCCAAAATATAAAAAGAAAGAAAGACTCTTTTATGTCTTTCGAGGCTCAGGAGGGCAGGCAGAAAGACCACGTTAAAGATAGGTTAGCTAACTTATACCCTGAAACCCATCAAAAATTTAGAGTAGGTAACGTAAGAATAGTAGAGAAAGTAATTTCAAAAAAATCTAAGGCATATAAATCCGCGCCTAAAAGAAAATTAAAAACAGAAAGAGAGACTAAAGAGTTAGAAAGAATTTATAGCGACTTTAAATTTAGTAGAGCTTTTAAAGAAGCCGATAGAATTTATAACAGAGAAAAATATACTTGTTTATGGCTTTCTTATAGTAACCCGCCCGAAAATAACGAAGGGCTAGAAGGTACTTATAACTTACAGGCGCTAGCTCCTTACGAGTATGATTTAATAAGCGACGACTACGGTAAGCCTAAGGTATTTATTTTAAGTTATAGCGGTACTGACGTTACTAAAGGTATGGACGGTATAGAGCAGACCATCAAAGAAGACCAGCGCGATACTAGCGCAGAGTCTAAAAAATATTCTTTTTATAATAAAGACCATTTCGTAAGAGTAGTAACTAAAGGCAAAATAGAAGGTAGGCCTAATATTATTAGATTAGAAATTAAGCCTAACGAGATTAAAAGACTACCTATAGCCTTTCTTTCTAGAGATACAGCAGCCGACTACCCCATACCTTCAGACCTTAGCGATAAGTCGTTAGACTGGTGCGTAGAATTTTCAGACCTTAAGACTGCGGCAAGTACTCAAGGTCATGGACAGCTAACTATATCTCATCCTGAGACTATGAAACTAAAGCAGCTACATATGGGTATGCATACCGCTATTAACTTACCGCAGAGTAGAAAAGATACAGATAAGCCGACTACAGCAGACTATATTAGCGCCAGCCCCGACTTAATGGGGCAGTTATCAGTATTAAAATTTTCATTACTTCAGATACTAGACGACGAGGGTATAACGACTAACTCTGCTATCGAGGGCGGCGTAGACGAGGTAAAAAGCGGCTTCGATAGATTATTAAAAGAAGCAGACGTACAAGACATTATAGAAAGTAACCAAGAATTATATAGCGACTGCCTAGAGTCTGAAGTTTATTTATGTTTAAAAGCATACGAAGACTTTTTTAATAGCTCTGTATTTTCTTCAGATAAAATAGAGGTTTATTTTGAGAAGCCTAAAGTACTTATTAGCGATAAAGAGACTTTAGATAATATAGCTAAGAGAGAAGAGCTAGGCTTAATGCTAGCCCATGAGAAGCATCTAATAGTTAACCCTAATCTAGACGATACTAAAGCTAGAGAAAGAGAAGAAGAGATACAAGACGAGAAAGCCGAGAAGGCTAAACTTATGCAGCAGCTTTTAGGCGAGCCTGAAGAAGAAGAAGAAGAAGAAGGGGCTAACTAATGCGCGAGCAATGCGACGACCATAAATGTAAAGTATTAGCCTGCGGCTGCTCGACAGCAGTACTAGAAGACGTTAGCGCTTTCTCAGAGCAGATAAGGGCTAAAGATAAATGGATAGAAGAGCTATTAGCTGAAATAGAAAGCTTAAAAAATGAGTAACGTAACAGAAGTTATCAAGACTTTATCTTTAAACCTTACCAATATACCCGACAACAAGCGCGAAGAGGCTAAACGTAGGGCGGGTAATTATTTACTAAATGAGATATTTAGAAATGTAGGTACAGGCGCTAGCCCCGTAGAAGGCGAAGGTAAATTTAAGTTATTAGATAAAAAGTACGCAAAAAAAGAGCATGGGGGGCGAAGGCTTTCTATTTTAGAGTTAGAAGGCGACTTACTAGCAGCTTTAAAAGTAACTGATATAGGCGGTAATAGTTTAGAAGTAGGGGTTAAAGGTAAAGAAGCGCCCAAAGCCGACGGGCATAACCAGTTATCTAATGAAGCTAAGTTATGGGCAGCCAGTAAAGAGAAGCCATTTCCTAAACGCAGATTTATACCAGCGTCTAACCAAAAATTTAAAGCCTCTATTACAGAAGGCATTAATAGAATATTAGACGGCTTTAGAGAAGAAGAGCCTAAAGACCTTTTTAGAGAAGAAGAAGAGTTAGAGTTAGGTACGCCTTCTTCTGTTATAGAAGAGCCAGAAAGAATAGGGCTAGACGTAGAAGACTTTTTTAGCGATGAGGTAATAGAGAGCCTTTTACTAGATGCTTTAAAAAAGCAGGGGCGTATATAATGGGCGTTAAGTTTAAGTTAACTAAAAAAGCTAAACAGACTTTAGGGCTAGGGCTACAGGGGGGTAGAATAACCTCTGATATTGCTAAGAGTATTATTGTAGATAAGGTAAGAGAAGAGTTTAGTAAATCTGCCCCTAAAGAAATTAGAAAGGCGCTACTAAGAGACGTTACTAAAGGCATTAGCCCCGTAGAGGGCTTCGGTAAATTTAAAAAGTACTCTGAAAGTTATAAAGACGTTATCGCGGGTAAAGGTATGTATAGACAAGTAGGCGGTAAGACAGTCTTTTTTGAGGGCGTAAGAGACGAGGCTTTATTAAGCGCGGCTAGCCCTAAAAAAAAGAGAAGCCCCGTAAGCCTTCGATTAACTGGACAGCTACATAACGCCTTAAAGCTTTTCACTACAGGCGGCTTTACTGATAAATTTAGATTAGTATTCGACTGGCGCGACTTTCTCGCAGATATACATAACCGACGCGGCGCGGGTAAGAGCCGAGCAGTTAGACGCATGTTACCGACAAGCGCGGGCGAAGAGTTTAACCGCAGCATTAACGAGACTATATTAGACCGACTAAAAAGAGCAGCTTTTAAAGTTGCTAAACGCTTTAGTTGAATTTAAACTTAAAGTAGGTAATAATAATTAGGTAACGCGAAGGCAGTACCGACTTTAAGGGCGAAGGCTCAGGAGTTAGATTAATGGACATTGAGACATTAAAGAAAGAGCTAGAAGAAGAAAGAGCTAGGGCGAAGGCTTTAGAAACTAAAAACGATAGGCTCGAAGATGAAAGTAAGAAAAATAAAACTAGAGCGCAGTCGGCTGAAGAAAAGATTAACGAAGCCGAGAAAGCGAAGCTAGAAGAGCAGGGTAAGCTAGAAGAGCTTTTAGCTAAAGAAAGAGAAGAGAAGTCTAAACTTTCTAAAACGCTAGAGACTCGTACGCAGGGCGTACTACGAGAAAAATTAAGGGCAGAAATGAGCAGGCACGCTAAAGACGCTCATGACGTAGATATGCTTTTAAAAGTTACCGACCATAAAGACTTACTTTCTATCAATGAAGAAGAGTTAAGCGTAGGCGGGGTAGAAGACTTCGTAGGTAAATGTAGAGAGTCGCATAGTTTTTTATTTAAAAAGAAATCTATGGAAAGCGGCGAAGACAAAAAACCTAGAGACGATAACGGTAATAAAACCGACGTAGAGAAGTATTACGAAGAGCTAGACGCTTGTACAAGTCGCAAAGACTTAGAAGAAATTAAAAAAAAATACGGAAAATGAAAACCGTTAAAAACTTAAAGGAGTATTAAAATGCCATTTACTATTAATTTATCGGGTACGGCTCAAGTAGACGACTCAATTGTAAAAGAATTTGACGCAGAGTTTAGAGTAGCATTAGCCGAAGGCGGTACGGCTGCCCAGTTCGCATCTATTAAAAAAGACTTCGAAGCTGAGTCTATCAGCTTACCGAAATACGAGCAGCTAGCGCTAGCTACTACGCCTCTAGTAGAGACCGACGACGTAGACAGCGAAGCTTTACAAGACTCTAAAGTTATCGTTACCCCTAAAGAATATGGTAAAGTAGTAACTACTACTAAGCTCGCTTCTTTACAGACTAAAGGTATGGCAGACAGGGCAGCAGCTAGACTTGTAGGTATTAACGCTGGACGTACAGAAAATAAATTAGCTTTATTAGCGCTAGACGCGTCTACTAATAGAATTTTCTCAGACGGTACAGGTACAGCTACTATTACCGCTACTGATATTATGACAGGCTCTTTAATGGGGTCGGCTTATAATAAGCTGGCTAGAGCCAACGCTATGGGCGTAGCTAATGGCGACTTCGTTATGATTGCCCATGACGACGTTATCCATGATATTAGAGAAGGCTCAGGCGCTAACTCATGGATAGACGCGCATAAATATGCTCTACCTGAAAGCTTACTTAAAAATGAAGTAGGTATGTATAAGGGCTTTAGAGTCGTTAGGGATAACCTTTCTACCATTGACGTAGACGGCGGCGCGGCTAACGTAGACGTTTATAGCAGTTACTTCGTAGGCTTTAACGCTTTCGGGCAGGGCGTATCGCAGCCTATCGAAATGCGGGCTACAGGGCCATACGATAAGCTAAATAGATTCGTTAACTTAGGACATTACGGAGTTTACGAGTTTAAAATTGTAGAGCAAAGCGCTCTATGGGTAGTAGAGTCGGCTTCTAGTGTAGGCGATAACGCGTAATCATTAACTTAATAAGTATTAAGAAAGGGCGGGTTAATAGCCCGCCTTTTTTATTTAAGGTAAAAAAATGGATAATAGAAGAGACTTAGTAACTGTATTTCTAAAAGCCGAAAATGAGCAGCAGCTACAGGCTAAGCTATTCGAGCTATCGCTAGAAACTACTAAGGCTAACGATATTATAACTATATACCCTAAAGGCTCTTCAGTCGTAGCATGGGTAAGAGTAGATAAAAAATATATAGAGCTAGCCAGTAGCGCCCCCAAAAAAGAAGAGGTAAAAAGCCAAGTTAAAAAAAAGAAGACTAAAAAGAAAGCGGTTAAAGAATGAGCTTTAATACTTACGATAAAAGTACCCGCCCTCAAGTCGCTAACGAAGACTTAGAGCAGGCGAAATTTTTAAAGACGCTAGCTAATGAAATAGCCGTTAGAGTACAGGGCGTATTAGCTTCGCCCGACGGTAGTACTCCAGTAGAAGTTACTAGCTGCGGGCAGTTAGAAGTTAACGAGGGCGTAAGATGTAACGCTTTATCTGCTGAGCTTACCGTTACTAAAGGAGCGCCCGAAGAGATAAAAGTAGGGGTAGCCGCGCTAGCTGGACGTACTTCGGTACTAATACAGCCTGTAAATGGGGCTTTTAATTTCGGCTTTTCATCTACTACTTTATTTTTTAAAGTTACTAAAGGTAACTTCTTTGAGATTAAACTACCTGAAGGGCTTTCTTTATGGGTAGAGCCTACAAGCGGTACTAAAAAAATAGCAATAGCAGAGTTAAAATAATATGAGCGTACTAACTGGACAGACTAACGACAATTTAAACTTTTCTATAACTAGAATAAGAGAAGATGAGTTAGAAATACCTATAGATCAGGAAATGATAGTAAGTAAATTTATAACTATATATACGCAGGCTACTTTAATTATAGGCGAGTTTAGTACTTTATCAATTTTAGGAGATACTTAAAATGGCAGTTAACGCACAAACTAAAGCGCCTATTAATATAGATACCCCTAACAGTACATGGTCTGTCTTATTTTATGACGACGTAGAAAGACGCTGGGGCTTTAAAAAAGACGACGGTACAGTACTATACTTCGCCGAAGTTGGTAGCGAGACTTTAACGAGTTTAGCGCTAAGTACTAATATACTAACATATACCGACGAGCTAGGTAACGATACTAATATAGACCTTAGTTTATATTTAGACGATACTAACTTAGCTAGATTAGTTAGCGGTACTATTAACCCTTCTACAGGTATAGCGACTTTCGTAAGAGACGACGCTAGTAATTTTACTGTAGACTTTTCTAGCTTAATAGACTTTGAGACAGTAACGACTTTTACAGAGTCGCCCGCTGGAGTTTTTACTTACACTAGCGAAGATAGTACAGCTACAGTTATAGACTTAAGTAACTTCGAAACTTCTACGCAGCTAGACGCTAGAGACGTACTAAACCGAAAGCGGGCTAACCATACGGGTACGCAGCCAGCTAATACCATTACGGGGCTAGGGGCTACAGCTATAAGTAATAACCATAGCGACTTAAACTTAGACGACGGTAGTAACCCCCATGGCACTACTAAAGCAGACGTAGGCTTAGGTAACGTAGATAATACTAGCGATATAAATAAGCCTGTATCTACAGCTACTCAAAACGCGCTAGATTTAAAATACGACGCTAATAACCCCGCAGGCTATGAAACGCCCGCGCAGCTAAACGCTAGAGATACTGCTAATAGAGATAGGTCTAACCATACCTCTACGCAGCTAGCTATTACTATTTCTGATATACAGAGTACTATAACTAATAACGCCAGCGTAGTAGCTAATACTGCTAAAGTAAGTAATGCTACTCATACGGGCGAAGTCTTAGGGGCTACTAGTTTAGCTTTAGACCCTACAGCTATATCTAATAAATCTTTAAAAGCTACGCCTTCAGGCTCTGAAGAAGTTTTAGTTAACGATAGCGGTACTTTAAAAAAGACGACGACGCAAGCGATAGCCGACTTAGCTAGCGGGGGCGGTACTCAAGTAATAGCTTGCTGCAATTTCGGGGCTAATTTTAACGACCATGGAAATTTTGCAGCAGTAAACGGTCGCCCTAGCGTCAACGACGAGGCCAGCGGCCATAAAACTAGAAATATTATTATCGTAGACGGTACTTTAACTAAGTTAGCGTACCAAAGTAGAGACGCCGATAATAATACCGTTATGAAGATACACGTTAACGGCGTAGTAGAGGATACTCTTACTTTAACCCCCGACGGGGATAATAACGGCGTAGAGGCTATTTCTATTAGTGTTAGCGCGGGCGATTATATCGAGTTAGAATTTGACGCAGGCGACGACCCTAGAGAAAGTAACTGGTATTTTTTACAGGAGCTAAGCTAATGATAGTAGCAATTATAAATATATTAAGCAGCGAAGTAGAAGAGTTTAGAAATGAAGCGAGCGAAGCTTTAGCGCTAAGTAAATTTTGTAGCGCCGTAGCGCCCCCGCTAGACGCGACTAATTATTTAGCTTTAGATACTACTTGGCAGTTACCTAGTAGTAATTTAAGTAAAGCTTGGCAGTATGACGCTACTACGCAGCTACTAAAAAGAAAATGCTGGAAAGAAGATAACATTAAAAAAATAATAGAGCATAGAGAATATAAGTTAGAGCATAACATTTTTTTAGAGTACCCTGCTGGCTCAGGGCTTTTATTCTCATGCTCAGAGTCTACGCAGATAAATTTAGCTAAGCTTGCTTCTATGGATACTAAAAATTTAGTATCTTACCCCTTTCCTATATATACAGCCGATAAGTTAGCTAGTCGCAGTTTATTAGATAGCGCAGAGCTAGACGCTTTTTTAGCTTTATTCTATAACACAATTATAACAGAGCGCGCAGCCGCGCAGGTACATATAAACAATACAGCAGTCGCTAGTAACGAAGAAGACGCAGATAGCCCCGCAGCTATTTACCTAGCTACTTAGTTATGAAATTATACATAGGAGCTTCTAAAAGTAATTATATAGCTAGCTGGCTAATTAGACAGTATATTAAAAAATCTTATAATCATATCTACGTTAGATATAAAGACCCATTTACTGAGCAAGATATAATAAGTGAGTCGTCTCATGGCGAAGCCCATAAAATATTAATTAGTAAATGGTATCTAAAGAATAGGATAGTAGAAGAGTACGTTATAGACTGTACAGAGATTCGCTTTAAAAGTATTTTATCTAAAATTAATGAAAGGCTACAGGCTTCGTACTCAGAATTAAATATCATAGGTATTATTATCTACGACTTCGGCGAAAAATTAAATAGTAATTTAATAAAAAATACAGCTAACTTATTTAAAGACGGCGCTAGCTCTACTATATGCTCCGAGTCGGTGGCTTTTACTCTTAGGCTTTTCGGGGTACAATTTAAAAGACCCTTAGACTTCGTAAGACCCGACCATATTATAGAGCGACTAGCGAAGTTAAGCATAACTGAAGACTATATTAATAAGGTTACTTTATGAGTTATTTAACTATAAAATATAATACTACTGACTACAGTAAAAAACTTAAAGACTACGGTACAGCTTCGGCTAGTATCGAGCTACAGACTGGCGAGTATATCTATATAGGGTACGAAAAGCCCTTTAACCAGTTTTTTACAGAGCTAGAAACTAAAAACACTAACGGCGGCTTAATGTCTGCTGAGTACTACGATACTAGCGGCTTATGGCAGCCGCTTAATACTCTCCTAGATGAGTCTGAAGACTTTACTAAGTCGGGCTTTTTTATATTTGATAAGCCTTCAAAATGGGCGAGCGCCGAAGTCGATAGCTTAGTAAAATTTTATATAAGATTAAAAACAGATACTAGTCATAGCGTAGGCGTAAAAATAAAAGGTATAGCTATGCTACTCTCTAATGATTTAGATTTAGAGGGGGTACGCTCTAATATTGTATCTAAATTTAATAATGGTAGCTCATGGGTATTAAAACATGAGCAGGCCCGAAAAGACATTATACAGCTTCTAAGAAATAGAGGTAACAGAAAGGTAAGTAACGCCGATAAAGTTAACCCTTTAGTTACTGAAGGCGTAAAATTTACTGATATTAACGAGTATGATTTATTAACGCCTGAGCAGTTAAGGCAGGCTAGCCTTTATAAAACTCTTTCTATGATTTATTTAGACGAGCTTAGCGACGACGAGGGCGACAAGTGGGAAAGGCAGGGCTTACGCTACGAAAAGACCTTTAACGAAATGTTTAACCTTTTTTACCTTCAGCTAGATAGCGACGACGACGGGCTGCTAGACGACGGCGAAAGTTACGTAACTACCTCTACGAGTTTAGTATGGAAATAGTTACCGAAATTATTAACGAGACTAAGCTAACTATAGCGGCGCTCTTACCTGCTTTTACGGCGCTAGATTATGAGTACGATATACTTAAAAATTCAGAAAGAGGTTTAGCTAAAAGGTATGGTTTTATACCTGAAGACGCTACTTTTAAAGAAGGCTCGGCGCTAGGCTTTACTACAATGGAGCATACTTTTCAACTAATACTAACTACTGATTATATGAATAAAGACGACGATAGCGCTCAGGCTAACGCATTGCAGAGCTTATACGAAGCTGCCCATAAGGTTTTAAAAGACCTTCAAAAGAAGAGCTTAACTTTACCTACGTCAGGATATAGAGTACTCTTAATTAGTGGTATTAGTTTTGAGACTCCTGAGCATTTCGACGAGAATAGTACAGTAGTTTTAAGAGCTAATTTTAATTATACATATAGATTTAGAAATAATATTTAAGGAGTTATACAATGGGATATGGTTTAGTAAAAGACGACGGGGCAGTATTTATCGAGAAAGAAATTTCAGAAAATACTTATCAGCCTGAGCAGTCGGGCGCTTCGGCTGCTGAAGTACTTAGCGACGGTTTAGAATTTACGCCGACTAAAGAGCTTTTAGAAAGAAATAATAGAACTTCTACAGTAGAGACGGTAGTAAGTAGAGTAGGCCAAAAAAGTATGGCTGGCTCTGTACCTACTGAATTTAAGGCGGGCGCTACAGAAGGTAGTGAGCCTGAGACTGGCGCTTTATATGAAGCTCTTTTAGGGGGTAAAGATACCTTAGTACAAAGAACTTCTTTAACGGGGCATACTACTACTAAGATTTTTTTAACTGCTGGCGAAGAGCTACAATATAAAAAAGGGCATATCGTAAAAATTAAGCAGTCAGAAATAGCGGGGGCAGACCATGTTAGCCCCATCGTAACCGTAGACTCTACGGGGGGTATCGAAAGCATTACTCTTCTTATACCTTACTCAGGAGCTTTTGACGATAACGTAAAAGTAGCAGCGGCTACTAATTATTTTCATCAGTCGGGGCAGCCTACTTTATCTATTACGAATTATTTAGGCGGCGAAATAAGAGAGAAAGCCATAGGTATGCGACCAGTTAGCGCCGAGCTAGCTAATTTTTCTACAGGGCAATTACCAGAAATGAGCTTTTCTTTAGAAGGGCTAGACTTCGCTAGAGAAGTAGGACAGCCGCTTTTTACTCCTTCGTATGACTCGCAAGCTGGAGCAGAGCCGCCAGTAGTGTTATGCTCTAAAGTTTATAAAGATAGTACAGAGTTAACGCTTAACTCTTTAAGTATTTCTTTTACTAATACTTTAGGCTTCTTAAGCTCTACGTCTAGCTGCTCAGGAAAGATTAGCTCTAGAATTACTAAATTTTCAGTAG
>Ga0233415_10000584_pt1 | contig 16905 bp, 24 predicted proteins | sample Na_anoxic_12_MG_FD_188631 | JGI IMG/M metagenome (GOLD analysis project Ga0233415, IMG submission 188631) | Seawater microbial communities from Saanich Inlet, British Columbia, Canada - Na_anoxic_12_MG | ecosystem: Environmental > Aquatic > Marine > Inlet | place: Canada: British Columbia... | reverse complement strand
CGGAGGACTTTTACATGGGATGTGATGGTTCATCTGGATGTCTTGATGGTACATTGGCTTTTCCTAGAGTGTGGACTGGAATAACAAGAGATTCTGCTGATATAACAGCGGATTACATGACATATCTAACTGGTAGTGAGCCTGGACTTGTTGCTTATTGGCAATTTAGAGGATCTTTTCTAGATGAAACATCAAATGATAATGATCTTGATAATAATAATGGAGCTACTTTTTCACTAGATACTCCTTTCCGTTTAATTGATGATCCTTTTGAATCAGTAGTTGTTGCTGAAAGTACAGCACAGGAAGTTGTTGAGGATGATTCGCTTAGCATTGATGTTAATGATAGTATATCAATTACCGAAGATGTAACTATTGGTCAAGATGATCTTTCAATTAATGTTAATGAGGCTGTTACTATAAGTGAAAGTATTACTATAGGACTTGATGATTTGAATATTGATATTAGCGATAGTATTAGTATAACTGAAAATGTTGAGATTAATCTGAATTCAAATATAAATGTTGACGATGATTTAACGATAAGCGAAAGTGTTACTACGTCCCTAGACATCAGTATAAATGTTCTTGAAAATATAATAATCGTAGATTTTGATAGTCAGGAAAATGAATTGAATATCAATGTAATTGAAGACGTAACTATTGCAGATGTACCAAGTGTAGCATTTGAAGAAATCGGAGCATTAACTATAAATGTTGTTGATAATTTATCAATCGCTGAAGATATAACCATTGCTCTATCTGACCTATCAATTAATGTTAATGATAGTGTATCTATTTCTGAAAACGTAAGTCTATTATCTGAATTTAATGTTGATGTTAATGATGGTATATCTATCACAGAAGATGTAAGTTTATCACTTGGACTCAATATTAATGTTAATGACAGCGTATCTATTACGGAAGATATTGAGATAGCACTTGAATCTAATATTAATGTTAATGATAGTATATCAATTACGGAAAATGTAGTTACTGCACTATCTGATTTATCAATTAATGTGAATGACAGTCTTTCTATTACGGAAAGTGTTACTATCTTAGTTCAGGAAATTGGTGTGCTTAGTTTAAGTGCAGGTGAGGATATTTCAATAGTAGAAGATATTAATACAATATTAGAAGCTAACATTAATGTTAATGATAGTATCTCTATTTCAGAAGATATAACTGTTTCAATTGAAGCGATTGCTCTCTTGAATATCAATGTTAATGATAGTATATCTATTTCTGAAAATATAATAACTGTTCTACCTGATTTATCAATTGATACTAGTGATAATATTTCCATTGCAGAAGATGTAACTGTTACTCTACCTGATTTGTTAATTAATACTAGTGATAGCATTTCTATTTCTGAAAGCACCTCTATTGTTTTTGAAGAAGCTGGACTCTTGAGTATAAATGTAGGTGATGATATTTCTATTGCAGAAAGTGTAAGTGTTATTCAATCTGATCTGTCAATTAATGTTAATGACGATATATCCATTATTGATCTTGATAGCCAAGAAAATGAATTTAATATCAATGTTAATGATAGCCTATCAATTTCTGAAAATGTAGATGTAGTTTCTGAATTTAATATCAATGTTGCTGAAGTAGGAAAAGAAGAGTTAAGTATTTCTCAACTAGTTAACGATAATAAAACTACTTGTGGTGATCCTAGAAAAGTAGCACAGACATTTAAAATTCCAGATGGCATAGAGAAGCTTACTAAAGTTGAATTGTTAGTATATTCTAGATATGAGACTCTGTTCACATATAATCTGCGAATCTATGATTCAAATGGTTCTTTGCCTGAAGGCGGTACACTATTAGCCACTAAGAGTGCTACAACTGGTAATTTCTTTATAAACCAATGGTTAATTTTTGAACTTGATTCTGAAATTGATGTTACCCCAGGAGACACTTATGTAATCTGGCTTCAAGGTACTTTTGGTGGGGTATTTGGTGGACAACAAGGTTTATTTCGCTCATCGACTAGTGTGTATTCTGATGGTGTCGCTTATGAAAATTATGATGGAAGTACTTGGTTTTTGAAAAGTGATCGTGATTTCGCATTCAAAGTATATGGAAAAAGTGGAGCATTTCAAATTGATGAAGACACGGATGTAGTTTCTGAGTTTAATATTAATGCAAATGAAGGTCTATCTATAAATGAAAACGTAAGTGTGGAAGTTGGTGAAGTGCCTAGTCTATCAATTAACGTTAACGATAGTGCAACGATAAGCGAGAATATTGATATAGATCGAGAAGTTTCTATTGATATTTCAGAGTCAGTAAATATTACAGAAGATGTAAGCACATCAATATCTGATCTGAATATTAGTACAAGTGAAAGTATTTCAATTACTGATAGTCCTACTACATACATAGAACTTCCATATTTTGAAATAAATGTAACTGATAGTCAAACTATTTCAGAAGATACTAATCAAACCGTTATAGATATTCCTGATCTTTTCCTTAGTATATCTAATGATATAAGTATCACGGAATTAACAGATTTAAACTTATCGCAAAAGTATACTTATATGGATAATGTAAATAGGTATTCACATTTTAGTGAGAGTGAAAATCCTTTTAGTGGTAATGGCGATATTTATAATAAAAAATTAATTTAAATATATGTACACAAATAAAACAAAAGTTCAGAATTATTTAATGACAAATATTGATAGTTCTTTCGATGATCAAATTGAATACTGGGCGACTGCCGCTGAAAAATACATAAACAATTATACGAATAGAAAAGATGGTTTCGAGGCAAGTACGAAAACAAAATATTATGATGGTAATGGAGAAAGTGAATTGTTAATTAATTCTTTTACTAGTTTGACTACAGTCCAGATATTAGATGATAATTCATCTTCTGTTGGATGGACATTAACAGAAGGGATAGATAATGATTACATAACATATCCTGCAAATGATACTCCGAAATACAAATTAAAATTGACAACCAATTCAAGTGCAGGTGCTTTCTATTCTGGATCACAAAGAATTAAAATCACAGGAACATTTGGTTACGCAACAACAGTTCCGAAGGATATAGAATTAGTAGCAACCATCCTTGTCGCTGAAATAGTTAAACAAAGTAGAGATGGTGGGTTAGCAATTTCTCAAGGGCTTGGTGATTACAGTACTAGTTTTGAAACTTTCTCTGATACTGCATTGAGAATAACAGATGTTAGGAATATTCTTAATAGTTATAAATTACTAAAGATTTAATATGTTTGAAGAATTAGATACAGAAATAAATTCACTATTAAGTGATATTGCTACTGAGCAAGCAGAATACTTAATTAGTTCTAGTAATACAAGATATAAACAATACTTACGAACTAGTGAAAGTGATTTTGATTATAGTGTAACTGAATATTACTCTAATCATACTGAACTAGGATACCAAGTATTATTCTATAAAACTAGTGATGATGTAAAATATATAAAATCAGTAGGATATGGGACTGAAGAATTGACTAGAACATATGATTGGAGGCAATTAATAGAGGATGATGAAGTTTAATAATAATAAAGAAAAATATGAGATTAACTCATTTATTGACAAGAGAAACAGTTGTTACTAGATTACAAGATGCTGGTGATAATACAATGGCTTTATCTACAGTCACCTCGGTGATGATGTGTGAAATACAGCCATTGTCTGATGAAAAATCAAATATTTCAAGTGAAGTTTTTGGTAAGACTTTTGTAATATATACGGATGGTAGAGTTAGTTTATATCCTGGAGATACTTTACAAGATACGGATGGAAATAAATATACAGTAAAGTCTGGCGGTGTGTCTTTGAGGCAATTTAATTCAGTGGGCTACACTAAGACGATTATAGAATTAACGCAATAATAATATGTCAGTCAGTTTTAAAATTGAAATAAAAGGATTGGATAAAATAATGGCTGGATTCAAAAAATCACCACTTACTACTTATAAATATTTGAATCAGGCTATAAATAAATCTGCATGGCAAATTACAAATGATGTAAAATCTGCCACTCCTGTTAAAACTGGAACATTGAAGCGTGGTATTCGACCTGAATTTGGGCAATTAAAGGCTGTTATTAAGCCACACAACGCTCCTTATGCGTATTGGGTGCATCAGGGTACAAATGCTCATGTAATAAGACCTAGAAGGAAAAAAGCACTATCTTGGAAAGGAGCAAAGCATCCAGTTAAATACGTTAGACATCCTGGAACGAAAGGAAAACCATTTATGCAAATCGGTGCTAAAAATTCAGAAGGGAAAGTTGGTAAAACATTTAGTGACGCATTAGATAAAATAGTAAAAGAATTATAAAAATATGTTAGAAAATTTAATACAAAAAATAAAAGAATTAATAGATGAAATATCTGGTATTGCATCCGTATATGAATATGAGCCAGAGAAATTTGAAAACACTCCTGTTGTTGTTATAGTGCCAAGTTCAAATGAAGATGAATATAAAACTAGTAATGAAAATACTAGGGTGTATGCTTTTGACTTGAGAATATTTGTGAATAGATCGGTCGCTCCAGAAGGTAATGATGTTGATGAATATGCAGATAGGATATTGAGAGGATTGGTTGATGATGTATTGGATAAATTAGATAGTAATTATGGATTATCAGGAATTTCAGTTCCTACTGGATATACATTCTGTAATATGACAGTATCGCCTAGTAGTTGGGGAATTGCTGGAAGAGAGGATGAATACAGAGTTGCTGAATTAGATGTTAGATGTAATGTAAGTGTGAACTTGAATTTAATTTAAAAGGTCGGTGATTATATATAAAATTAATTAATTAATAAATAGAAAAAATATGAGTAAATTTATAGGAAGAGATCTAGCTGTTGGTATCGGCTTAGAATCTTCAAGGGGTACAGGTGTTACACCTACTCATTGGCTAAATGCTACTAATTTTAGTTATTTTGATAGAGCTGTTAAAGCTAGATCAACTGCTTCAACTGGTGGTATTTGGGGTGGTGATCAATCTTTGGTTGCTAGAAAATATGCTGAAGGTGAAATTGAATGTGAAATGGACGATGTAAGTTTTGGACTAATTGCTTATGGTACGCTTGGAAGCCTTAGTAGTGCTTCTTTTAATGGTGCTTATAAGCATACCTATTCTTTATTGAATAGCTCAGAACATCCTAGTCTATCTATCAGTACAACTGATCCAAATAGCGATAATATTTTTGAGCTTTCAATGGTTGACACTTTGTCAATAAATTATAGCCCTGAAGCTTTGGTTACTTACACAGTAGGTTTTAAATCAAAGAGTAGTGCTGGTAGTTCTGTTACTTCTGCCTATCCTGCTAATAACAAATTTCTAGGAAGACAGTTAGCTGTTAAGGTTGCTTCTGACACTACTGGATTAGATGTTGCTTCTAAATTAACTTTGGAAAGTGCAACTGTTAATATCACAAAGAATACAGACTATTACAATGTAGTTGGATCTGTACAGCCTAGTGATATTAATAATAAATTATTTGAGATTACTGGTGAGATGACAATTTCTTTTGAGGATAATACTTATAGAGATTATATGCTTAATGGTGATTACAAGGCATTGAGACTAGACCTAGTTAATGAAGATGTAACAATTGGAACAACTAATCCATCTTTCAGACTTGACTTATCAAAAGTTGATTTTGATTCATGGGATGTTGATTATTCACTTGATTCAATAGTAATGCAAACAATTACATTTACAGCATTATATGACTTAGGTGGAAATGATAATATGATTAATGACTGTTATATCATTAATGAGGAAACAAGTTATTAAATAAATAATTAAATAGTAAATAAATAAATTGTATGAATAGAGAAACAAAAAGAGTACAGCTATCAAGCTGTGAAGTGGAAATTATCACTTTTTTGACTTGGGGAGAAAAAGAAGAAATCCAAGGTGAAATCTTAAAAGGTACAAAAATGAATGACAAAGGACAAGCAGATTTCAATCCAGCGTCTTTACTTAATACAAAGAAAAAGGCACTGAAGTTATCTGTTAAAAAGGTTTATTCAAAAGATGGATCTGAACAAGAATTCACAATGGAATGGATGAATAATCTGTCTATTGAAGATGGGGATAAACTTTATCAAGCGGTTGATGAAGTAACTAAACCTAAAAAAAAACAAATAGACAAGGAATAGTTTTAGAACTTCGCGGAAAGAGGGCTATGTCTTCTGAAACGATCTACGAATTATTATCAGACAGATATGGTTGGCTACCAAGTCAAATAAGGGGTGAGAAATATCATGATATTATGAGCTATTTAGAAGTAATAGATGCAAGAGCTTATATTGATAAAATAAATCATAAAAACTTACAATATGGCAACAGATACTAGGCGTGAACTGCAAATCGTAATTGAGGCAGTTGATAACGCCTCAAAACAATTAAAACAAATCACAGAAAATATGGGTGATTTGGAATCTACTACTCAAAAGAGTATTAGTTCTACGAGTGATATGACCAAGGCTGTTGCTAAGGGTAATCTTATTTATGATATTACTTCAACTATAATTAAAAAGGCGGCGAGTGGTTTTAAAGATTTGATAACACAAAGCACAATCGCAAGTGGTCAATTAAAACAAAATCAAGCTGTTATAATGGGACTTGCTGAGAATGTTGGCTGGACTAGGGATAATGTACTTAGTCTAGTTAGTGCTATCCGAGAAGAGGGTAAGGACTTATTAACTGCTACTGAAATTACTAAAACAGCGATTAGTGCTAATTTAGAAATGGCACAAGCTCAAGAAATAGTTGCTAGAGGTCGTGATGTAGCTGCGGCTTCAAATAGAAATTCAAATGATGCGATTAGAGGAATGATTCAAGCTATTGCTACATTAAAACCAGGATTAGTTGAAAATTATGGTTTAATGATTAGTGAAAGAATTGCGTATAGTGAATTTGCTGAATCAGTTGGTAAGAGTACTAGTCAATTAAGTAAAGTTGAAAGACAACAAGCTCTATATAATGCAATCATGGATCAGGCGAAAGAAAAGCAAGGTGCTTATGAAGATGCTATGGGTAGTTGGCTTAAAAAAGCTAATTCCGTAAAAGATCTAATGGATGAAACTAAAATGGTTTTGGGTGGTTTGATGGATGCAGGGCTGAAGCCTATTATTAATATAGTGTATACAGCCTTAAAAGCCTTTAATCAATGGGCTATGGATAGTGAAGGTAATCTTAATCCCGCCTTACAAGGGATAAGACAAATAATTGGGGTTCTGGCTTTAACAATATTCAAAGTAGGACAGCAAATGTTTTTATTAGCTAGAGAAGTATTAGCTCCACTTGCTGATGCTTTTAAATTAGCAGGTGGAAATGCAAATACTTTTTCAACTTATATAATCGTAACAGGAAGAGTTGTCAGTACCGCTATAACTATTTTCAGATTCTTCATTAAGACAATCGCAAATTTTGGAGCGATGATGATTGAAGCTGGTGGAGTAGCAGTTGGAATAGCAAAAGATATTTTTGGTGCGTATAAGAATTTATTCAGCAATCTAAAATCTGGATTTTCTGCTGTTGCAAAATTCATGGTTGGTGATTTTGATGGAGCTAAGGAGGAAATGACGAAGGCAATGTCGTCTGTTTTTGAGAATACAATAAGTTCTTTTCAACAGTTTAGCTCTACTAGCGAAGCAATTACTAATCAAATGGAAAGTGATTTCTATGACTTAGGTGATTCAGTTGATAAACTTTGGGACTTCGATGCTATGCAAGCAGAGATAGATATGATGGCTGAAGCTGGAAGTGGATTTGCAGATAGTCTTACAAATGACTTTGGATTAATTAGTAGTGCTTCATCAGATATGGCTGATAGTTCTAGTGGAGATGCAAAGGAAATGACAAGTGCTTGGGAGAAATTCGGAACATCAGTTTCTAAAATTGCTGATAATATGGCTAGTAAATTTGAAGAATCTCAAGAAAAAATAAGAGATTTAATTTCAGAAACAACTAGTTTAAATGTAGAAAAAGCAAAAGATGAGTTGAGTTTCAGACAAGGAATTGCAGAAGCTTATGTTGACCAAGAAGAAACTGTAGCTGATTTGAGAGCTGATTGGCAAAGTGAAGGGACACAAAATACTAAAGATGAATTGTTAAATGAATTAAAAATTCAAGAAGAAGCATTGGCTGAAAGAAAACATTTGGAAGCATCATTTTCAAATGAAATTGCAGAAGAACGAAGAAAGAGAAGTTTAACTGAATTTGAAAGAGAATTGGAAGATTTAGATAGATCTAGACAAGTAATGGAAGAAGAATACCAAACTAAAATATTAGCTATAAAGAATGAACTTTCTGCTGAATTAGAAAAGCAAGCAAAATTAGAACAAATACAAGAGTATGCTTCATTGAAGCTAAAGGAATTTTTATTGAATAATGAAAAGGCTACAGTTAATAGTATTAATAATGAGATAGAAAAATACAATCAATTAGCTACTGCTATTAGTAAGGCAAGAGCAGGTCAAGCATCAAGAACTCTTGGTACTGGTGAGATTACTTCTGGATTAGCAACTTTGGGAATTCAACAAGGTCAATTAGCACCGATTAGTTTAACAATTACAGGAAATTCTTTCTTGGATGAAAATGCGAGTGTTCAAATGGGTGATCAATTAATGGATATATTAAAAAGTAATATAAGAATATAATATGGCTTCAATAGTAATTACAATTAATGGTGAAGATAAGACAAGAAATGTAGAAACTAATAGTCTTCAAATTGATAATATTTTAACTAGGCAAACTGATAGATGTAAATTAAGTGTCTATAAAGTTAAAGATGGAACTCTTTTGAATTATACTCCGAACATAGGAAGGGAAGTAGTTATCACAAGAGATGGCACTAAAGTTTTTGCTGGATTAATTACAAGAGTTACACAGAGCTTGAATACAACTGGTGTTCTTATTTATGATTTGGATTTAGAAGATTATACTAGATCATTAGACAGGAGATTAGTACCTGATACTTATTCGGAGATGACGGTTAGCGAGATTATAGAATCTATGATCGCTAATTATACAAGTGCTAGTGATGGGATAACTACAACTAACGTAGATTGTGATACTACTATTGACTATATAGCATTTAATTATCTTCCAATATCTAAATGTCTAACACAATTAGCTGATACTGTTAATTATGATTGGTATATTGATTATGATAAAGATATACATTTCTTTGCAAAAGATTCTAATCCTGCCCCAGTAGAGTTGGAAGATGATACAGCTACTTACTTAATTAATACTTTAAAAATAAGAAGAGATAATAGCCAACTTAGAAATGTTATCTATGTTCGTGGTGGCGAATATTTAGGTTCTACCTTTACAACTGAAGTTGAAGCAAATGGAATAGATAGTATTTATCCACTTGGTTATAAATACGATGGATTATCAGTTACACTAACTGGTCAATCTTTAAATGTTGGTGTTGATAATTTAGATGATGAAGATGATTATGATGTGTTATGGAATTTTCAAGAAAAAATTATTAAGTTTAGAGATTCAAGAATTCCAACAGTAGGATCAACAATGCGAATTGGAGGAAAACCATATTTGCCAGTTCGTATAAAAGAAAGAAATAGTAATTCTATTGACGCTATGGTTTCAGCAGAAGGTGGAACTGGAGAATATGAGTATTTAATCATTGATAATACAATTGAAACTAAACAAGAGGCAAGAGATAGGGCGACTGCTGAATTGAATGCTTATAAATTAACTTTAAATGAAGGTAGTTTCATGAGCTACACAGATGGATTTAAAGCTGGTCAGGAAATTCGTATTAATTCAGAAGCACATGGAATTGATGAGAATTTTATCATAAATCAAGTTACTACTAAAATGAGAAGTTATAATACTTTCGTTTATAATGTAAGTGTAGTAACTACAAAGACTTATGGAATTATAGAATATTTACAACAAATAATAATAGATAAAACAAAAGAATTTAATATTAACCCAGATGAAATTATTGATGTGGTTGAGTCTATAGATGAAACAATAGTTTTGAGTGATGAAATATCTATTTCAACGAGTCATAATATGCAAACCGAAACAATAACAATGGCTGATACTTTCACAGCACAGAGTCTTGATTATGATGTTGAATGGGTACTTGGTCCACATTTACCAGTTGATAATGGAAGAGTTATTCTTTTGGATAGTGGTTACTTATCTTAATTTAAAATAAAAAAATATGGCACTAGATAATAAAGTAGGCGGAGAAAAATTATACGCCTTTGAAATAAATAATTTACATAAAGCGATTAGGCAACTTTCAGAAAATGTTGCTACTTTGAATGCTCGAGGAGTTCATTGGCAATATATAAGTACGGATACATCTTTATCTGTTTCTGGAGATGGAACAACTGATAGTGATACAACTACAATTCCTGTAGGTTGTACTCATATGGTTTGTGATATAACGATGAATTTTGTTACTGGTGAGTCAGTTAAACAGCAATTAATATTAGACATAACTAATCATACTACTGCTACTTGGAGAACAACTGATATAGATACTGCTGGCGTGGATATACAAACAGTAATGAGTATTAGTGGTGATGTATTAACAATGACTTATACTCAAGGCGGTTCTAATGATTACTCAGCCTCAGCAACGATTTATTTTTATACTTAATAATAATTTTTAAAATATATGCTAAATGAAAATCTTTTAAGATTAAATGGTATTCATCAGGATAGATTCAGTGATACTAATGAAACTGATACTACTATTGATTATGCAGATAGTCAGGCTTCTTCTGGTCAGGCTGATGTGGTCGTTGGAAATGGTGGAAACTTTACAGCAGGGCAATCTGTTATTCTTTATGATGGTGCTACTACTTACGAAAGTGCCATAATTGATAGTATTGCAACAAATACCTTAACAATGACTGCGAATTTAACAAATACATACCCAGAAGGATCAAGGATAGGCTACTATCATGGAGTGATAGATACAGATGGGCAAGTTTATTATAAACCACCATGTGGCGATTTAGGAGATGGCTCTGACGGTAGTTTTACTAGTTCTGGAAGTGAAACATGGTCTGCTGAAAAAAATTATACTAGTATCACAATTCAAAGTGGACATACTATTTCCATTGATGGTAATTTCGATATAAAATGTCAAGGAACAGTGACTATTGATAGTGGTGGAACTTTATCTGCAAAAGGATATGGATATGCTGGTGGACTTTTAGAGGTGGGTGGTTATGATGGCTACCAAGGAACAAGTTATGACGGAACCCCAACTACGTCTCATGATGCTAATTATGGTGGTGGAGGAGGTGGTGCAGGTGGCGGAGATAATGATCTTGCTGGTGGAGGAGGCGGAGGAGCTTATGGGAGTGGTGGTTCTAGGGGTAATGGTGACTCTGATTATGAAGGGCTTGGTGGCTCTAGTTATAATGATGCAGAATTGAATGATACATTTACAATAGCTTATCTAAAAGGTTCTGGCGGAGGAGCAGGAGGAAATGCGTATAGTGGCGGCCATGGTGGTGGTGGTGTTGGTGGTGATGGTGGTGGTATTATTCGATTGAATTGTAAGAAATTAGTAGTTTCTGGTGAAATAGATTGTGATGGCGACGATGGAGCTGATGCTACACAACAAGGTACTAATGAGTGGACTACTGGCGGTGGAGGAGGTGCTGGTGGTACTATATTTATTCAATGTAATCAATTAGTAACTGCTGGAAGTTCATTAATACATGCTGATGGTGGAAGTGGTGGTAATGGTTGGTCAGGCACATCCGCTAACCCAAGTTTTAGTGGAGGAGGAGGTGGTAATGGAAGAATTAGGATTGAAGCAGGAAAAGTAACAGGCACAACAAGTCCAACTTATGTTAGTGGATATGGAACTAATGGAAATTATGGAAGATATGGATGGTATCATACAGAATTAATAAATGCAGATAATGAAACCATTACTGCAAATTGTATTATAAAAAATACAGTTGCCCATGATTATGATATGACAAGTACAAGTGGAGCAAGTACTGTTACTGTTTCATCTGGAGATGGTGATAATTTTGATAGTGGTGATACTGTAATATTATTTGAGGGTTCATTGGTAGAAATAGCAACAGTTGATAGTGAATCAGGTGGGGTTATTACAATGGATAGTACTCTTGAAAATTCATATACAACAGCAGGAAATGTCATAAGAGTTGATTTTACACCACAGATTAGTATGAATAATTCAGACGAAAATCAAAATTTCCAAGATATGACAATAAGAGAAGTTTATAATGTTGATACTGGAATATGGAAATTTGTTTTCAATAAAACAGTTAAAGCACTAGCAACAGGAAGTGGTGGTTCTGAAGTGCAGGGAAGAGTTCTAATCGCAAGTCCAAGTAATGATCCGTATTCTAGTATAGAAATATCAGAAATTGATTGGAGTTATTACTAATAAAATAAAATAAATAATATGAAAAATAAAGAAAGTGTTGGTCTTAAAGGTGTTTGGAAAGTAACAATTCGAGATGCCGAAACAAATAAAATAAAAAGAACTTATGAATTCTTGAATATAGTTCCAACGGTTGCAAGGACAATGATTGCTAATAATTTTTCAAATGTTAGTCCAACTAATACAATGTTGATAAATTATTTTGCAGTAGGATCTGGAACAACTGCTGTAGCAAATGGAGATACGACTCTTGAAACAGAAACATATAGAAATGCTCTCGCAAGTAGAACTAGTTCTAGTAATATAGTTTATGCGACTGGATTTATAAGTGCGACAGAAGATAGTGGTACATATTACGAAGCTGGTATTTTTAGTGATGCGACTGGGTCAGCGGATAGTGGAATATTGGTTAGTCATGTTCTTTTAAATGCTCCGACAGGGATTACTAAGAGTTTAACCGAATCACTTACCATAGATTGGACTTTGATTATCAGTTGATTTGATTATTATTCTCATATCAATGGTATTAAAGATGATAACAGAAAGAAGAATTTAAGAGTAATGTTTAGCAAAGAGCATAAGTCTTATCACACATTAGATAATATAAACTTAAACAAGGGCGAAAAAATAATATTAAAATCAAATTTATAAACATGAAAATAGAACCAGGAAAAAATTTAGGGGTATTAATTAAACCAAGATCAAGAAGAGATTATATCTTGGGAAGTTATAGTAATATACTTAAAGAAATATTAAGAGAAGATAGAAATTACGAAGAATATTTACCTATTTTAGAATATCAATCTGGCAAATATGGTGATACGTGGGGTTGTGTCAGTTTTAGTGCATTAAATTGCCTTGAAATTTTATTCAAATGTAAGTATAATATTGATCTTAATTTTTCTGATAGATTTACAGTTGTATTATCTGGAACGAAAATTGGAAGAGGGAATTACCTAACATGGGTTGGTGATAGTATTAGAGAAAAGGATGGAGTTATACCAGAAGAAATGTATCCTTGGGATAGGGTAAAAGAAACATTAGAAGATTATTACAATAAAGATTTAATCACTCAAGAGATGTATGAAGAGGGACTCTTATTTTTAAATAATCATGTAATTAATTATCAATGGGTTCAAGCTGGTGCTGATAATTTCTATGAAGCATTGAAATATGGTCCGATACAGGTTACAGTAAATACAAGAGCAGTGGAAGTTAATGGAATCATACAGAAGATAAATAGTGATGAAGTTCATCATGCAATAACACTGTTCAAAGCAGTTAAAGGAGAGTATTTTGAATGTTATGACCAGTATGAAAAATCAAGAAAAAAATATGCTTGGGACTTTAATTTTGGTACAAGTTTAATTTATACGCTAAGTAAAAAAAATATGAAATTAGTAAAAACAGATAGTTCAAGTACGATCTATTTAATTGATAATCAAAATAATAGAAGAGCTTTCTATGATGAGATTCATTTCGATAGTGTTGCTCCAGTATTAGGGTTAGCAAAACTTAAAGAAGATAATAATGGAGAAACTGATTTTTCTCAAGTAGAAATTATTACTGAAGAAGAAATGAATAACTATAATCTGGAAAGACCTTTATTTATAACATCTAATTAATTAATAAAAAATTTATGTCAAAAGAAATTACACGTGATATAATTGCACTAGCAATTGTGATTGGTGCTATTACGTCATTATTTCTAACAGTAAATCCTGCTGGTGAAGCACTTATTAGAACTTTGGGTGGTTTAGTAGTTGGTTATTATTTTGGGATTCAAGCAATTCCATTGAGTAAACCTGTTGGTGGAATGATTGGTAAAAAGAAAAAATAAACAATAAAATTATAAAAAAGGCTATCTGTATTGATGGTCTTTTTTTTATATTTTTTTTAAATTAATGTGGATAACTCTTTATAGTGCTATTTTCTTCTTTAATATTAAAGGAAAAATAAGGCTTGATTTATTTCTAAATAGAATATATAATATAAATATAATAAATAAGATAAATAAAGAAATATGAAAACCCTTGAGAAGCCATTAATATTTTGTGTAAATTGTGAAGATGATGTTGACGAGGTAGATTTTGAAGGAATGTGTGAATATTGTGCTAATAATTAATATAAATAAAAATATATGAAAAAGAAAATAAATAAATTAATTAAAACTAAGGAAAAGGATTTAATGAAGCAATTAGGAATAAATGAAAGTAAGGTTTTTAAAATAGGTCAATTATCAAGTAAGACAATCGTTGTTTATTGGCACAATGGAATTAAACAATTATTTGAATTAAAAAAATCAATAGAATTAATAAAATAAATTTATGTCAAAAGAAAAAAGTTTAGCACAAACAATGATGCCAAAAGAATTATTTGATATGTTATCTTATAAGTGTCCTGTTTGTAAGAAAACAACAAATGATAAAATTGATAAGGAAATGATAGAAGAAGATGGAATGTGTGCAATGTGTGATAAGGAAAGCACTAATTTCAATATTGGATTAGATTTTGATTATGATGATTTAAGTTAAAATAAATATGAAAAAGTCAAAACATTCAATATTAGACTTAAAAACAAAAGAGTTGATGAAAAAACTTAATATTAAGCCTAGAATTTGCGAGTATTGCAAAGGTGAATATTATCCTCATGTATCAATAAATAATAAAAGCCAATGGGAAGAGCAACGATATTGCTCATCAATTTGCATTGCAAATGATAATTGTAAAACACCAAAAACATTTTATTTTGGATTAAAATTAAAATAATAAAACTATATAACTAATAAATATGTTAGAAGAAAAAAAAGTAAATAAATTATTAGAGGATTATTATAATGGTGATATTGAAAAAGAAGATTTAAAAAGTGAATTAAGTAAAACAAATAACCATTATTTAATAGATTTTATAATAGATGTTTAATAAAAAAATATATGATAAAACTAAGCAAAAAAGAGATTGAAAAAATCTTTAATACTAAAAATTATAAAGAGGAAATTGTAGATAATTTTCATAATTTAACATTATGTAATTTTGTAAATGAATTAGAAGAAAATGAATTAGTAAATTTTAACATAGAATATAGAGAGTCAATGAGTGACTCATGGTTACAAGCTGAATATTATAATGAGGTTATGAGTAAAATTATTATTATTGATTATAATGTTGCTAATTATTATGAAGATTTTGAAGGATTATTTTTACAGTTAAAATATATTAATGACGAATTAATAAAGATAAATGAGCTTATAATTAGTTAAGTAAAACAAATAATCATTATTTAATAGATTTTATAATGGATGTTTAATGAAAAAATATATGGAATTTAAAGACGAAGTTTGCTCTCTAGAGCTTTCTAAAAAATTAGAAGAGTTAGGGTTTAAACAAGAGAGTTTATTTTGGTGGACTCATTATACACATGAAGGTAGTAGAAAAATGAGTTGGGAAGTTGAAGATTATGAACCAAGTTATACAGATGGTAGAAAAAAATATTCAGCATATACAACCAGAGAACTAGGGGAGATGTTGCCAGATAAATATTCAGTCAGTAAGGTTGGAGGTGATGGTTGGTTTTGTTATAAGTATGATAATAAATATAATCTGTCAATGACAAAAATTTTAGGGATGCCAGAAAAAGAAGGAGAGTCAAACGCAAGGGCTACATTATTAATCTATTTAAAAGAAAACAATCTAATTTAGTAAATAAAAGTTAAAAACTATGGGACAATATTATAAACCAGTTAATCTGGATAAAAAAGAATCTATATATACACATGACTATAATTCTGGGTTAAAATTAATGGAACATTCTTATCTTGGAAATGCAGTAATGAATGTTGTAGAGAATTTATTATCACCAGTGGGTGATTGGTATAAATGTAAATTAGTATGGGCTGGAGATTATGCCGAAGAGGAAAAACAAAGACATAAAAATATCTATAATTTAATTGAAAAAAAAATAACACCAATAGAATCAAAATCATTTTACAGATATATTATTAACCACACTAAAAAATTATATATTGATAAAGATAAAATAAAAGAAGATGAGGATTCTACTGGTTTAAAAATACACCCTCTATCATTATTAACTTGTGAGGGAAATGGACGAGGTGGTGGTGATTATTATAAAGAGGATATTAGGATAGGAAATTGGTCTAGAAATGTAATATCAGTAGAAAATAAAATACCCAAAAACTACAATGAAATCAATGGTCAATTCTATGAATAAATAACTTATCTTTGGTTCAACCAAATATAAACCCAAATATAAACCCAAAGATAAACCCAAACCGATATATAATAATATTATAATAATATTATAATATATAGTCTTTCCTTTTAAATCTAATGTATATTCCAAAGTCTTGTTTTATTAAACCTGATTAAGTGTTAATACGTAGTATTTCATGAAAAATGGCGGTAAATTTCAATGATACTATGATTTGTATATATTTAT
>Ga0233415_10000583_pt1 | contig 16918 bp, 15 predicted proteins | sample Na_anoxic_12_MG_FD_188631 | JGI IMG/M metagenome (GOLD analysis project Ga0233415, IMG submission 188631) | Seawater microbial communities from Saanich Inlet, British Columbia, Canada - Na_anoxic_12_MG | ecosystem: Environmental > Aquatic > Marine > Inlet | place: Canada: British Columbia... | reverse complement strand
ACTCCGTTGGGGTAAGCATGCTACTCTCAACATGAACATGGGAGTCAATAAATCCAGGCATGAGATACGTTGAATATTCCTTATTCTCCGCGATAATCCTTGATATTCTTCCGCCCGTAATTTCAATGGTCCCTGGATAGACCTTTCTTTCTACAACGTCCACAATGTTGCCAGAAATCTGATTGATGGGTTCGATCATACTCAACTCCACATCGATTTATAAGAACGTGCCAAAATACGCCGTGCTGTGCACGGGGATGAATGGCATCCTTATAGTTCCCTCTCCCCCTGTGGGAGAGGGTTAGGGAGAGGGGGAGATTGGACATATTTTTCACCCCCACCTCAGTCCTCCCCCATCAAGGGGAAGGAAATTATTTAAGATGCCCAGCCTTGTAGGCGGGGAGATTCACTAATATGTAACACAGTTATTGTAATAGAATGCGGCTAATCGTCAAAGAAAACGAAATCTACATTATTACTCTTAAATCACAAAGTAAAGCATTTGCAATGCAACACCATGTTGTTCGCCTTGATTCTTGCTTTTTAAACAAAACAAAAATATCTACTGGAAATTGATAGAAATTTATTATATAATTATTTTTTAAACTATTTACTATATAGAAAAGGAGAATGGCTCATGAACGAAGAAAAAACAGAAGAAAAAAAGGCCCAAGAAACGAAAGAAAAATCTGAAACTATTGAAACAAAGGCCAATGATGTCGAATTAACAAAGGCTGATCCAGTTAAACGAATAATAGCATTTATCATCGATGCTGTAGCTTGTATGATAGTAGGGTTTATCCCCTTTATCGGGGGCATTATCGGCGCCCTTTATATGCTCCTGCGAGATGCCATGCCTATCGAAGCCCTTGAGTATCAAAGCATTGGGAAGAAATTGCTGAAATTATCTGTAGTTAATACTGAAGACCCTGCAGCGAAAGTAGATTATGCTATCTCTGCAAAGAGAAATTGGATGTTTGCATTAGGTCCCATTATGTTGTTTTTCTTGTTTATACCAATTATCGGCTGGATCATTGATATCCTGCTCGGAATCGCTGTTCTTATCCTGGTTATCATTGAAACTGTTAAGCTCTTCACCGACGAGAAAGGATTACGATTGGGGGATAAAATGGCAGGCACAATGGTGATTGAGAAATAGACTCAAGGGTAGTATCAGAGGGATAGATACCAATTCTTTAGTGATCTGCAAGTTTCATCCCCTTGTTGAAGGCTGCCATATTGGCATCGAATTCTTTGAGTATCAGGGGATATATACATATTATTGCCCTTTTTCTTCGAAAAATAGGTATATTGTTCCTGGAATTTTTGGAATTCTGTTGAAATAATTCATCTCAGAACTTGATCTATTGGTAATCCCCCTGAAAATTGACTCTAATAAAACAGTGCATTTGGGAATTCTGCAAAATCCAAAATATATTTGCCTATGCAGAAATTCTTCTGCATGCCCATTGTTCTTCAATGGAATGAAATAAGAATATGGAATACGATATTATAGTAATACCTTAAATAACAGGCAGGATAACACCCCCTGAGGGAATGATGTGTACTTCAGGATTTGGAGAGCAAATGGTTTCACTCAGATCAAATGCCTGTTCAAGGTTATCAGCATAAAGGAAGCCCATTTTTTCACCACTTACTCTCGGAATGTCCTTCGACACCAGGATTATCTTAAACCGATGCTGAAGAGCCAGAGTCAACCCCAGGGCCATATTGAAATCAATAGCACCGCCTTCCATAATCAAACGGTTGTTCTCAAAATGGTCAAGCACCGCTCTTAAGAGATTATGGCAATATTTTGAGTGAAACCTTTCAAAACTTTCAATAAAATCATCGGGAAGATTCCCCTCACAGTCTGCGACCAAAATAATGCAACCACCTTCCTTTGTCACCATTGAGGCAGGGACAAGAGGTTTTACGATCTGAGGGCCTTCCGTGTAGGGAAAGGAGGTTATGATTGTTAAGTCAGCCTTCCTGGAAAATCTTTGAGAGATAACATCCTTGCTCTCCTCAATCCCTGCAAGATGGGCGCTGACTGGATCTCCTGAAACCATATCATACACCTGATCCTTTTGATCAAGGATGCTATTTATCACGTAATCAAGCTTTGCTGACCTGGCAATCGCGCAGACCTCATCATAGAAAATATTTCCCTTAATTTTTCCAAGCCCTGTACCCTCATGAAAGGTATATTTCAAATGATGCTCACGGATGGCATCGAAGTCCGCGACCCCGGGAAAAACTATCTTTCCTCCGCCTCCAAACCCGTTCATGGGGTGCGGGAATATGGAACCTATTCCAATCCTGAATGTTGCCTCATAAACAGCACGGTTGATCTTGACATCACGGCCTGTTTTAAGCCTGCCAACAGGCACCAGGTCGGATGCGTGACAGTTGTGATTGACAAACTCGTATCTATTTATCAATTCTCTACCGAAAGTAGATTCCAGTTCCTCTGCTGTCAGGCCACGGTGTGTGCCAAGAGAAATGACCACCAAAATATTATTTCTGTGAATGCCGGCATCATCCAGATCCTCGAGCAAGGATTCAAGGATAAGCCTCTTGGGAGATGGGCGGGTTAGATCCTCGATTATCACGGCAACTCTGTCAGAGGAAGAAAGGCAATCTTTTAAAAGGGAGGATTGTATAGGGTTTCTTAAAGTTTTTCTTGTCAGTTCACTGATATCGCCTGGAACCGGTTGATCGATAAGATCAGCGAATGTGAGAAGTTTCCAGGCAGGGGGGATTTCAAAGTGTACCTTTTGTTTTCCATAGATAATAAAGGCCTTGTCCATTTTTGTATGACTTCTTTGGACCCAACTGTCATTCCCGGAACTTAAACCAGCAGGTACTTTTTTCTGACCTCCTCGTTCTCTCTCAGGTCAACGATGGTCCCATGATACTTGATAACGCCATTATCAATGATATATCCCTGATCACTGAGTCCAAGGGCAACCTTTTGATTCTGTTCCGTTAATAAAACCGTCAGCCCTTTATCCCTAAGCTTGCCTATCTGTTCTTCAAGAACGCTAACGATCATGGGCGCCAGTCCCTCGGTTGGCTCATCCAATAACAGGAAATCGGGATTCGTCATAAGGGCCCGGGCAACTGTGAGCATCTGCTGCTCACCACCACTTAAAAGGCCGCCCTTACGGGAATCTATCTCTTTTAAGGCCGGAAAGAAATCATAAACGCCATCCTTAGTCCACATTTCATCGCCACCAATCTTTCTTTCCGATATCTCAAGATTGTCTCCAACTGTCAGGTCGGCAAAAACCCTCCGGTCATCCGGAACATATCCGATTCCCTGCCTGGCAAGCTGATAAGGCTTTTTACCCGTGATGGGTTCCCCTTTAAATTTTATGACCCCTCTGCGAGGAGGCGTCAACCCCATAATACTTCTCATGGTGGTGCTTTTCCCGGCCCCGTTCCTGCCTAATAAACATACAATCTGCCCCGCTGGGACGCTTAGCGATACATCAAACAGGATATGGCTCAGGCCATAATAGGTATGAATCCCTTCCACCTCTAACATGGCTCGGCACCTCCCAAGTAGCATTCCTGGACCTGTCTTGAATTCCTCACTTCATCAGGTTCCCCCTGGATAATCGTCAACCCCTGATGCATAACCATAATGCTCTGAGCAGCATTGAACACCACTTCCATATCATGCTCGCAGAACAAAAGAGTCAATCCTCGCAAATCGGCGAGTCTTTTGACCATATCTATAGTGGCTGTGGTCTCCTCAGGAGACATCCCGGCAGTGGGCTCATCAAGAATCAGCAGCTCCGGTTCATTGCCTAAAGCGATGGCTATTTCCAATGCTCTCTGATCGCCGTGCGCCAATGAGCCGGCCGTATTCCCGGCCTTATCAGAAAGGCCCACGCTTTCCAGGATGCTGTTAGTTTCCTTTACCGCCAATTTCTCAGCCGGATAAAAAAGCTTCCTGCTCTTTCCCTGCTGAGACAGAACAGATACCTGAACATTCCTGAACACCGTAAGGCGGGGAAAGATGTTCGCTATTTGAAATGACCGGGCGATTCCTCTTCTGCAGATCTGGTATGGGGGCAGCTTACTGATATCCTCTTCGTTAAAGACTACCTTTCCCTTATCCGGCTTCAACTGTCCTGTAATCAAGTTAAAAAGCGTTGTCTTGCCCGCGCCATTAGGCCCGATCACTGCCACAAGCGCCCCCTTTTGCACAGTCAGGTTAGCACCGTTTACGGCCTTGAAGTCGTCGAACGATTTATGTATTTCCTCAACCCGCAGCATCTACTCGCTCCCCCCTTCAACTGCCCCTTTAGTCTGTCGACCGAATTTTTCCAAGAGGAACCCCCATACTCCTTCCGGTAGAAAGAAAATCAGCAGGATCAGTACGATACCAAGTATCAAAGTCCAATACTCGGTGTAGATACCGACGAAGGTCCTGAGGGATACCATCATCGCGGCTCCTAAAATTGGCCCGGCAAAGGTAAACCACCCGCCCAAAAGGCACATAATGAATACCTCAAGTGAAAAAACCCAGAACAGGAGATCCGGAAAAACAGATCCTTCAACCACAACAAAGAGGACCCCGGCGATCCCGGCAAAGAATGAGGCGATAACTATAGCGATGAGTTGATGGCGTCTGACGTTAATGCCGATGGCTTCACATCGATCCGGATTGTCGCGGATGGCCTGAAGGGTAGCACCGAAAGGAGATTTGAAAATAAGGTAAATCACTATCATACAGATTGCCAGGATGATCAAAGCAAAGTAATAGGCGCCCTTCGAAGAGGAGATAATGGGAGGCATAGGAATACCATGCATGCCATCATCGCCGCCGGTAAGGTCGTACCAGCGGAAAGCAATCGCCCAGACCAAAGATCCTAATGAGATCTGAAGCATTCCGAAGTACAGCCTGGTTAGCCTGATACAAAAAGCGCCGATGAGCAACCCGACCAGTGCTGCCATGATGGGACCGGCCACAAAGCAAGCCCATATGGGAAGGGAAGTTTTGGTCAGCATGAGGGCAACGGTATAGGCCCCTACACCGTAAAAAACCCCATGATGAAACTGAAACAATCCACCATGGCCTACGACCATATTGAGGCTCATTGCCAATAGAGCCGTCACAAAAATTACGGCAAGTATATAGGTGTAAAATCTTGGAATTATTGGCGGCAGAATAAGCAGAACAACAAAGATAGCACCTGGAAGTACAAGTGATTTCAGATTGAAAACATCCTTAAACAAATTTAGCTCCTCATAAAATCGCTCTGCTTCGCTTCACGATTTTATTACCAGACCGATTTAAGCATTCCTCTGGGCCGCCAGGTCAACACAATGACTACTGCAATGTATGGGAAAACTATAGCGAACTGCGGCCAGAATAAAACACCATAAGATTGGGTAAGGCCAAAGATAAGTGACCCTACCAGGGCACCCCACATGTTTCCCAACCCCCCGATGGTGACTATAAGGAAGGCCTCCATGATGATATCATGATCCATCCCGATGCTCACACTTACCATGGGGGAAACCAACGCCCCGCCCAATCCGGCAAGGAAACAACCCAAGACAAATGCAAAGGCAAATACCCAACTCACATTGACCCCTATGGCACCAACCATCTCTCGATCAACAGCTGCTGCTCGTGCGATTTTCCCAATCTTGGTTTTGTTGGAAAAGAACCAAAGTCCAACTCCCACCCAGGGGCCAATGATGAGAAGAAAGAGGTTATACCGGGGAAACGGTGAGCCCAGTATGGATACAGAACCCTGAAGCACATCGGGCGCCATGATAGACCGGTAATCCGCTCCCCAGAACATCTTTACGAGGTCGCCCAGAATAAGCATCAATGCAAAGGTGAACAATAGCAGCATGAGATGCTCCCTTTCGTAAAGATGGCAGAACAGGGATCTCTCTGCTACAAGCGCGACGACAGCCACAACAAAGGGGGCTAGGATCAATGCCAGCCAAAAGCCGCCAGAGCCGCCTCCCAACAGGTGGGAAAGGCTAAATGCCGAAAAGGCTCCAATCATATACAGAGACCCATGTGCAATATTCGGTACCCTGAGCACACCGAGAACAAAGCTCATCCCGGCAGAAACGATGAACAAAATCATTGCCCGGCTAAGACCAACCAGGAATTGAGAACCCAATGCAGAAAAGGTAAATGCCTGCCCTATATCCATTAGTACGGTTTCCCTTTATAAAAAGGGGTCAGATCACTGACCCCTTTTATCATTAAAATATTACTTTCCGCGTGCGTTCCTGATCTCACCGCATGTGGGCAGTACTTCATCGCCTGTCAGCGTTATAATATCTGTGGAGATTACACAACCGTATTTTGCAGACATCTTGGTCACTCCCAAGTACATCGGAAGCGTCACTTGATGATCACAAGCTCGCATCTCTAACTCACCTGCAGGGCTTTGGATTTTCATCCCTTCCAAAGCATCGATGAATTTTTCTGTGTCCACAGATCCTGCTTTCTTATATGCCTCAGCTATCAAATGGGCTGTGATATAACCGTGAAACGCAGGAAAACCGGGAGGTCCCCCATAGGCAGCCTGAAATGCCTCAACAAATGCCATGTTTGCTGCTGTCTCAGGATAATAGAAATGATAATCCATGGTACCCATCACACCCTCCGGGCCCTCCGCACCCAGAGGCTTCAGAACGGTGTGGTCTGTGCCGGTGTGAACCCAGACTGGCACTTTCTCCGCCAAGCCGGTTGCCTTGATCGCTTTCATGATATTGGTCATGCTGCGGCCACCGGTGCAGAAAATGACGGCATCCGGTTTAGCCCCTAAAATGGGTGTGATATAAGGGGCAAGGTCGGGTTCGCCCGGCTTCCACCACGATTTTCCGATCATCTCTACATCGGGCTTCAGTGCCTTCAGGTTCCTCCAGGCAGCATTTGCAATATCATGACCATAGGAATAATCGTCCCCGCCGACCCAGTACTTTACGTAGGGCTTTTTAGACAGGGCAACACCCCCGGCTTTGCCTGCCATGGCCGTATTTTCACCGGTTGAGAAGACATAACGATGGCCCTTCTCCCCGGTGATTCTCTCGCTTTTGGAAATCCAAACCATAAATGGCACCTTTTCCTTCTTGGCAACCGCATCGGATACAGCCAATGCTGCCCCACTGTTGATGGTGCCCACAAGGACATCAACATTCTCTCTCATGACCAATTCCTTGGCCATATTAAGGGCAATATCTACCTTGAATTTGGTATCACGGGTGGTAAACTCGATCTTTTTTCCAAGAACACCTTTTTTGTTAATGTCTTTTAGGGCCAGCTTAAAGCCATTAAGGGCATCCTTGCCGAATACAGCAGCCGGTCCGCTATAACAGTCTATAATACCCACTTTAATTGGCCTCGCATCAGAGGATAATGGGTAGATAACAAAAAGAGTAAAGAAACCCAATAAAACAATGAATATCCAGAACGCTTTTTTCATGATAAACCCTCCTTTTAATGTTAATAAACTAAGCACTTACCTTACTATCCCTAATTGAAAACACTTAAAAATTCTGCTTTTTAATATTTCTAACACAACGGTTATTAAAGTCAATATCAAACTTGATGAACTCGTAAAAAGTCATATTCGGTGAATCTGTCATTTCGACTGGAAGGAGAAATCTTGTCTTTTCAGCATGTTACATTGGTAAGATTTCTCGCTTCGCCCCGCCTGCCGTCTGGCGGGCAGGTCGAAATGACATGTTGTTGAGACTCTTCACGAGACCCTCAAACTTGGTGCAAGGATCTTCTATATTATTTCTCCCAGTTTCCTGGATTCATAATACCATTTGGGTCTAAAAGCTCCTTAACCTTCTTTATTAGTTCCGCGGTATTTGGGTCCATTCTCTCCATTGCTAATTTTTGTGCGCCTACCTCACCCTTCCAAACTATCCCTCCTAATTCAAAGGCCAGCCTGTTTGACTCATCAAGGGCCTTTCTGGTTTTTTCCACATCCTCCTCATCAGCCCTGTTAAAGGAATAATTAAACCCGAACATAATGGTGTTGCCCATTAAGACCTGGTGCACATAGGAGACTATCATTCCATGTTTATGCGCAATCTCTATTCCCTTTCTCCATGCCTCCGGAACCTTATCTATCGGCAATATTGCTCCGGTATATTCAAAGCCCCCGCCCTTTCTAAAGTCTGCTGCCAGGGCAGCCAGAGGTGGCACATCCAGGAATCTTTTCTCAAGTGCCGGATGTAGATCTTCCACAAACATTACTGTGTCTCCTCCTTTAAAGGCCCGAAATAATTTTTTATACATATCTTTTTTAAGCTCAAGTTCCTCTTTAGCATGGGCGGATACAATGATGACAAAAAAGACATGATTCATCCAATCTGGCTTCTCCTGGGTTATAAGAAAGAAATCTTCTAATAAATCGAGATGCATAACATCATGAATGGCATCTGTTATTGAATCTATATCATCTGTGGAAAAGGCCATTACCTCCCTGTATGGTGGTTTGGGATAGAGCTTTATAGAAAGCTTTGTTACAACGCCAGTTGTGCCAAACCACCCAATAAACAGCCCTGATAAATCTGGAAGTGGGCCTCTTGTAAACCAATATGGGCTAACAGAGCACGATCCTATCTTGCATACCTCACCTGTTGGGAGCACTACCTCCATCCCATTTATCATATCTGAGTTAACCCCGTATCGTGGTGATATATGCCCGTGCCCTTGAATAAGGGCATTTCCCACAACCGTAACACTGGGAGGTGCCTCTGGGGTAGAGTGTTGAAGAGTAGGGTAATTTTTCTCAAGATACGTCTTTAGTGCAGCCTGCGATACCCCTGCTTCAAGTACAGTATATCTGCCTATGTCATTTACTTCGATAATCTTGTCCATTCTTTTCATATCCAGGACTATCCCGGCTTTATTAGGCACAACCAGAGCTGACAGGGTAAAACCCCCACCAAGTGGGGTAATAGGGATTTTCTCCTTGTTGGCTAAAATGACCACCTTTTGCACTTCATCAACCGTTTTGGGCATGACAACATAGTCTACCTTTCGAGGAGCTTGTGCACCTGAATCTCGAGAATAGATAAAAAGCTCCTCTTGATTATTTGATACCCTCTCTTCCCCCACAATATTAGTTAATGCGCTAAATAAATCCATAGAGCCCCCTCATGTTGGTAAAATATATTTTTTCACCTGCAAATATCCTCATCACTCAACTACTACTCCATTTTAACTCATTTGTATCAAGTTCAAATGCCAAAATCCAAATGCCAAATCAATTTCAAATGCCTAAATGTCAAAACACCTTTCCATGCATAGGTAGTTTTATATCACTTATTTTTTGAAGATAGAATTGAAGAAAATATCAGAGTTAATTCTTGGGCTTCGCCCCATAATTTCTTGCATTCATCCCTTTTGTTGGGATTAGCTTTTGCAATCATCCTCAGCCAATGTTTTGTCTCCTTTGACTCCTTCTTGCAAATAGCAATTTTATGTCGAAAATCTTTTTTGGATTCTGCTGCATCGGCTTCCATATAATTGGCGCCTATGCTTGTACCAGAACGCACAATCTGGCTAATCAATTCATCATTGATTCTATTTCCTGGCAAGGTTTTGACAAAATCAATTATACTTTCACCAAACCTGCCTGTTCTATCTTCGAGATCATAATTTTTTCTGTCATTTGACATTTGTCATTCATTTGAAATTTGAGCTTTGTAATTTTTCATTTACATTACTTGATTCAAACGATTAGCTATCTTTGTGGATTGAAAGGCCATGATCCTTTCTTACCGCTTCAATAAGCAACTGGGCCGCCTGATCAAGTTCAGCCTCGGTAGTAGGCCTGCCAAGGCTTAACCTAATAGCCCCCATCCCCACCTCTTCTTTGACATCCATGGCCTCAAGCACATGAGATAATTTTACAGACTGATCATGACAGGCAGACCCTGTAGAGGCACACAGTTCAGGAGTCTCCTTAAGAATCTCTTCTCCAATCATTCCAGGAAAGGATAAGTATAGTGTATTGGGAAGCCTATGTTCCGGATGCCCATTTAATACAACCTCCGGAACGTCTGTGCGTATCTTATCATGCAATCTATCCCTCAGTCCCCTTAAACGGGGCATATCATCATAGAGATTATCCATGATCAGTTCGCATGCCTTGCCCAAACCTACATTAAGAATCACATTTTCTGTGCCAGACCGCAATCCCATCTCCTGGCCGCCACCATGGATAAATGGCTCAATCTCTACCCCATTTCTGATATAAAGTGCACCCACACCTTTAGGGGCATAGATCTTATGGCCGGCAATGGTTAAAAAATCAACGCCGATATCATGTACCTTAGTTTCTATTTTACCAACAGATTGAGCTGCATCTGTATGAAAAAGGACTCCATGTTCTCTGGCAATAGAGCTAATCTCAGTGAGAGGCTGGATTGTGCCTGTTTCATTGTTTGCATGCATGACTGTTATGAGGATGGTGTCGGGCCGTACAGCCTTTTTCACCTCATCTGGATCGAGGGAACCATATCTATCTACAGGAAGGAATGTTACATCACAGCCACCTTCCATGAGGAAGTTAGCTGTATTAATTATAGCGGGATGCTCAATTTTTGTCGTAATTATGTGGCCCCCTTTTTTCCGCAAACTCCATGCCACACTATTTAAAACCATATTGTTCGATTCAGTTCCACCGCTCGTAAAAATAATCTCATTGCTATCACACCCCAACATTCTGGATATCTGGCCCCGGGCCTTCTCCAGGGCCTCCTTTGCACTTCTTCCCATAGGGTGGGCACTGCTTGGGTTCCCAAAATCCTTTAAGATATAGGGCATCATTGCTTCAGCTACTTCCTTAGCTATGGGTGTTGTCGCATTATAATCAAGATAAATCATTTTGAGCTAAGAGTTTTATTGGTTTTTTTTAACAAACACACATGCCCTTTCGGCCACAACAAAGGACGAAAGTAGTTGAGTGGTCAAGTGGTTATGTGGTTGATGAAAAAAGGACTTAACTTTAGGCATTTTAGGCACTTTCATATAAACACAGCCAATGGAACCAATCGATACGTTTATTAGACTATCTTCTCAGTGTTGCCCTTAACCTATGTGGTTTTAATAAAAGGTCAAGAGCATCATTAATAGTAGGAACTACCAGATCAGAGGCCATCATCGCCTCTGCCGATACGCCCTCCCCTCCTACTACACAGATTCCAATAACAGATTCTTTGAGCATTGAAACATCATTGCAGCCATTTCCTATACTAACAGTGTTATTCTTTCCTTTTTTTAAAACCGTTCTGAGCTTCTGGTCATTTTCTTCGGCTTCTTTTATCTTATATAGTGTAATAGGTAAATCTCTTGCCAATAGGCCTGCATTTTTATTCGTATCAGCAGTTACCAAAAAGACATCCAACTTCTGGCTCAACATGGCCACCTTTTCTTTTACACCTTGTATCATTTTTCCATCTAAGGCAATGGTTCCATTGAGGTCTAAGACTAAATTCTTAATAGTGTAGTTACCCCTTCCTGGTATAGTTATCTCTATCACTTTATTCCTTATCGTACTAAAATCTTTCCCTTAGGATCCTTTACTACCTCTCCAATAATAGCTGCTTTCTTTATTCCTTCTTGATGAAGCTTTTTTAATAATATCTCAGCCTTTTGCGGATTCACGGAGAATACCAGGCCTCCAGAGGTTTGGGCATCAAAGAGAATCCACCGCTTCCACTCTGGTACATCTGATATGACTTCTAACATATCATCACGGAATTTTCTGTTTCTTTGACTTCCAGGAGGATCAATTCCCATCTTTGCAAATTCTTCTGTCCTTGAAAATAATGGAACTGAAGCGTAATCAATTTCTATACCAAAATTCCCAGTCTCAATCATCTCTGCAAGATGCCCTACAAGCCCAAATCCAGTTATATCTGTACAGGCATGAACACCTACTGCCAGCGCGACTTCAGAAGACTTCTTGTTTAATGTTGTCATAGCCCGAATGATTTCTTCTTCTGTTTTATTATCCAACATCTCTCTTTTAAAACAGTTGTTAAGGATACCGGTGCCAATAGGCTTCGTAAGTATCAACTTATCTCCTGTTTTAACCTTTGCATTTGTCAATATTTTTTTAGGGTGCACCACCCCAGTGACAGCAAGGCCATATTTTACCTCGTTATCAATCAGACTATGACCACCCAAAAGCGATACCTCGGCCTCTTTTAGTTTATCCATTCCTCCCTGTAAAATATCACTCAGAATAGATAAATCCATGGAATTCGCAGGAAAGCATATTATGTTCATAGCAGTAATCGGTCTTCCCCCCATAGCATAGACATCACTTAAGGCATTCGCTGCGGCAATTTGCCCAAATATATAGGGATCTTTTACAATAGGATTGAAATAATCGAGTGTTTGGACAAGGGCCAGCTCTTCAGTGATCTTATAAACTCCGGCATCGTCGAGCTTTTCTGCCCCTACAATAACATTAGGGTCAAATATGGGTTCTAATCCCCGAAGAGCTTCATTTAGGTCACCCGGACCTATTTTAGCACCTCAGCCAGCCCCCAGCGCTGCTTTATCAAAGAACAGTCTCTTTTTGGTCATAATTGTTGCCGCCTCTTCTGCATCTTCCTATTCATTTTCGTTTCTATTTCTAAAAAATCTGTAATTACTTAAGTATCTTGCCACAAAGCCTGCCCTAGCGCGAGCACCTTAGCATATATTGCAACTTATATAAGATCTATTTATATCATATAATATAGGTAGGCATTGCATGTCAGGTCTGGGCCAGGGGCACCAAGGCACCAAGGTTATACAATTCTTCTTTATAATAGTCCTTTTAATGCACCTCGGGCGCATTAATGCGTGTCACATTGAAATCAATGAAAAAATTCCGTTATTCAATTTATATTCATCTTCCCTGCCTGCCGTCCGTCGGGCAGGTCTTCGGGTCTTTGGGTCTTTGTGGCTGAATGCATAAATCTGAATTATTTATTGCCTTGAAATTCCACAAAATTTGTATGCTACCGTTTACAATATGTCAAATAGTAAATTTCAGCTTCATCACCATTCCTTTTTTGGATTTCTAGTATTAGAAGTAGATACTGTTAGGGCTAAAATTAAGACTATAGATCTATTATCTAATGCCCACAGGGCCTCTCGTTGAGCTCCATATAGTAATACTAGAATCTTATTAGTTTAATTTTCATATCATGGACAAAATCTTGACATATAAATGAATACCACATAAAGATGCATAAACAGCATTAAATGCCATGAACATACATAAGAAAAAACTGCCGAAAATAGCTAAAAGGTGAAAATATGTATGAGCTTAAATTTGATGAAAATCTTTGTAAAACATGCCCAACCGGTGATTGCCTCGTCAAGTGCCAATACATAGATATCGATAAAGACAGGGCAATAGAAGAGATGGTAAAGATAAGTGAAGGAAAAGATTCTTTTGTTCTACATGATTGTGTCACATGTTATGGTTGCGAGGAATACTGTAGGAGAGGGAATCACCCTTTCTATCTAATCACCGAAATGAGGCAGAAAAAGGGTATACTTACTGCACCCAGGGCAATTACTAAACAGTGGATCAATATAGGAGAACCTCAGGGAAAATTTAAGACAGGAGGTATTAAGAAAAAGGTACTGTCTTTCGGTTTCATGCCTGAACTTTTACAATTAGTTAAAGGCAGGCTTTTTGATGATGTTATGCCCTCCTACATTTTTGGTCAGGAATTCTTCTGTAATGTTGTCTACATACATTTTGCCAATACCTCTATCATAAAGGATAGGCTCCCTAAGGTGATAGATAATTTCAGGAAACTGGACGTTGAAGAGGTTGTGTGTATGCATGATGAGTGTTATGGCGCATTCGCCTCACTTGCACCAGCATATGGCATGGAGGTTCCCTTTAGGCCAATTCATTACTTTGAATATTTGTATAGTAGTTTGAAAGAATTAAGTAATGAAATAAGGCCATTGAATATTAAGGTGGCCTATCAGAGACCGTGCTCATCTCGGCTTTCCTCTGACAAACATCACTTTGTAGCCGATATTATGCAGTTAATAGGCGCTGAACTTGTTGACAGGAAATATCAAAACGAAAATGCCCTTTGCTGTGGAGATATGTTTGGTATGCTTTCTGGTTATGACCTGCGCCATGATGTGCAGAAGCGGAATATGGATGATATGGTTGATAGTGGCACTGAATGCTGTTTTTTTAATTGCCCGGCATGTCAAAATGCCTTAGCAACAAAAGTCGCCAAAAGAGGCATAAAGCCAATCCACATAATTGACCTATGTAGAATGGCTATAGGCGAAAACCCGGAAGTGGAGGTATAATATTATGAGTGATATTGGCCACATACTTGCCACGATAGTGGGGGAAAACTATGTCTCCGATAAGAAAGAGGAGGCCTATTTCTATGCGCGGGATCCAGGTCTCATGCCAGACCATAAACCAGACTATGTGGTTCTGCCAAAAACAGCAGGAGAAATTCAAGAGATAGTCAGGCTTGCAAATAAAGAAAAAATACCTATTGTGCCTATGGGCGCCGGTCTTGGCCTGACAGGGCTTGTTATTCCCCTTAAAGGGGGGATAGTAATTGATATGAAAAGGATGAACAAGATCGTTGAGGTAAACGAAAGGGCACGATATTCAATTGTTGAAGGCGGCACTTCGCAGGGATTTTTAAAGGGATACTTAGAGAAAAATTATCCAAGGCTGAGACACAGTCTCCCTGATGCGCCTCCAGCAGCGACAATAGCGGCAAATGTAATGATACACGGCCAGGGCAGGCTTGCGCAACAATATGGCTTTAATTCCGATATGGTTAGCGGTTTAGAGGTTGTACTGGCATCCGGAGAGATCTGTCATATTGGTTCATCTTCCATGTCTTCAGATTGGTTTTCAAAAGGAGCGCCACTTCCGGATTTGTCCGGACTATTCCTGGGTTGGTTTGGGGCAACTGGCATTATCACTAAACTGGCACTGAGGCTTTATCCCAAAAAGAAGATGAGAGACGTAGACATATTTATCACAGATAACGAAAATCTTGTCCCGGATATGATATTTGAAATTACTCATACGGAAATGGCAGAAGACGTCCTTATTTTCACTCAGCCCTTGCCAATGATGTTTAAAGATAACCACCATGTGAGCTACTATATAACCGGAGATACGGACGAGGAGATAGAGTTTAAAAGAAAAATGATCTGGAAGGCCCTGGAGCGATTTATCAAGAGTAAAGATGGGGGTTTTATGTCAATTCCTCCGCTAATGAAACCAACACTCCTGGAAATGCCCCAGACAAGTGCCAGCAGACTGGCGGATGTAAAAAAGGGCGGTGGCTTTGAATATTCCGGGCCTATTATTATGGTAGAAAGATATCCAGAGTGCTCACGAAAACTGGTTGAGCTTTCCGGTAAGTATGATCTTGCATATTCAGGCATGGTAAGGATAATAGGCAGGGGTCACTGTATGATGTTTGGTTTTGCCTTTACATTCAACCGTGCAGACCCTGACATGATGGAAAGAGTTAGAAAGGCACTGCATGAGGTCAGCGAGTATGCCCTGTCAGCCGGTGGAATTTTTTGGAAACCAACTGTAAATGAACAGAGGATGGCGCTTGAGCGAATGGATCCAAACACACGTAATCTCATGAAAATGATAAAAGACAACTTAGACCCGAATAGAATTATGAATCCTGGAAACTGGGAGGTGAATTAGATGAAATATGAAGAGATCGTTCATAGGTGTTTTAGATGTGGTTATTGCAAATTTACCAGTGATTATGCCGATTTTAACTGCCCATCGTACCGGAAGTTTTCCTTTGAGACATACTCCCCTGGAGGCAGGATGTGGTTAATACGGGCATGGCTCAATGGTGAGATAAAAAACAGCGAGCACCTCCAGGAAATCCTTTTCTCCTGCGCCACATGCGCCAACTGTGTCGAACATTGCGTGTTTATATTCAGTGATGATCTGGTTAATATTTTCATTGCGGCCAGGGAAGAAATGGTAAACAAAGGGATAATACCTCCACCTGTCAGGGATTACCTGAAAAACATCAACATCAGTGGTAATCCCTACAAAGAGCCAGCCGAGGAGAGGGGAAAATGGGCAGATGGTACAGCTATTCAAATATATGATGGCCAAGACTATCTCTTCTATATTGGCTGTGTCGGCTCATATGATGAACGGGCTAAAAAGATTTCCAGGGCAGTGGGAAATATGCTTGTTAAGGCTGGACTCTCTATCGGAATCCTGGGTAACAGGGAAATTTGTGACGGAAATGAGGTGAGAAGCCTTGGTGAAATGGGCCTATTTCAATATCTGGCAGAACAGAATATCAGCCTATTTAAGGAACTCGGGATAAAAAAGATCATCATCCTCGATCCCCATGCCTTTAATGCATTTAAAAAGGATTATCCAGACCTCGGAGGAAATTTTGAGATTTATCATTACACTCAAATACTTGCCCCCTTGATCAAGTCCAAAAAGATACCATTAAAGGAATATAAGGCTGTTGTAACCTATCACGACCCATGTTACTTAGGAAGACATAATGGTGAATATGAAGCCCCAAGAACAATCCTGGAATCCATTCCCGGAGTCGAGCTGATTGAGATGGATCAAAACAGGGAAAATGCCTTCTGCTGTGGAGGTGGAGGAGGAAATTTCTTTACTGATATACTCGGTGGAGGTGAAGATAGTCCCAATAGAATCAGGGCAAGGCAAGCGCTTGATACTGGTGCGCAGATTATAGCTGTTGCCTGCCCACAATGCGCCAAGATGCTGGACGATGCGGTTAAAATAGAAGAACTGGAGGATAAATTAGAGGTTTTGGATGTGGCAGAGATTATCACCAGGGCCCTGGCATAACCTAAATAAAAAGTAACTAT
>Ga0233415_10000582_pt1 | contig 16930 bp, 39 predicted proteins | sample Na_anoxic_12_MG_FD_188631 | JGI IMG/M metagenome (GOLD analysis project Ga0233415, IMG submission 188631) | Seawater microbial communities from Saanich Inlet, British Columbia, Canada - Na_anoxic_12_MG | ecosystem: Environmental > Aquatic > Marine > Inlet | place: Canada: British Columbia... | reverse complement strand
ATGCAGGATCGAATAAAGAAGTAGGTTTCTGATTGTCCACAAAATCTTTTACAACTGTTTTTACAACTTTATTAAGTTGTTTATAAATTTTTATAGCATGCTTCTCTTGATTATGATCATATGCCCAGAATACACAATATTGAGCTGTCCCCAAATAAGAATGATTAGTCATAAGAGAAATTGTGATATTCTCATGAGTTTTACTTAAATATACTTTTACAGTATAAGAGTCCATAACATAGCGATTAACATCACCAAACCGTGTAACAATACCCATCTGGTTCTTCCAATCATAAGTAGTTGGACCATTATCGTCAGTTGAAGCTGTTTTTATCATAGAACAACTCTTATGAGAGAACTTTAATAAACTAAAAAGCTGTATTTTTGCAAACCAATTCATATACTATATATTTCTTCTTTTTACTATAAATCCTTTTTAATAAAGGAGAATATCAATAAATTAAGAATTATAAATAGATTCAAAGGAGAATCATATGATATTGACCAATAAAGAAAATATAGTAAAATATCAAGGAGAATGCATTCACAGGGCAAAAAGGAGATGGTGCTATTACTGGAGAGCCCGACAATCTAAGCGAACTGGTAAAGTGACAGCATATAGATGTGCTCTTTTTGATAAAGATAAAATTGGGTATGCTTCTTTACCAGAATGTAATACTCAATATGGATTAACTTATGAGGGGAAACAATAAAATTGTTTTGAAAGGAAAATAAATGCCTACATTAGATTGGGATTTTAAAAATAGTATGCAAGGATATTGGAAATTAGATGACAATGCTAGTTCTCCAGTTATAACAGATAGTCTAGGAAATAATGATGGCAACATGTATTTAGGAGCCACTCTAGGAGCAGCAGCATTAGAAAATACAGCAGGTAAATCTGTTGATGGAGTAATAGATCGAGCATTGCATTTTAACACTGGAAATAATGAGTGGGTACGAATCAACTATCTCCCAAAACCAACATCTTTTCCACTAACCTTAACGGGGTGGTTTAGATGCTCAGGTAATTTTAGCAGATGTATATTTTCAATAGGAGATTTAGGAGAAACTAATCAATATTTACATTGTCTTAATGTTACTACTGGGCAATTAAGAATTAGTCATTTTAATACTACTTCTGTAGGGGGGAATAGTAGCACTCTTTATAATGATGGAAAATGGCATTTTGTGGTTGCCTGCTGGGAATCAACAGATCTAAGAAGAATACATATAGATGGATTTAAAGAAATAGTAACTGTTGAAGGAAATAAAAATCTAATTGCGGACATGAATAACATAGCTATAGGGGGAGTACTTAGAAGTAACACTATCCTCCAAAGTTTTGAAGGAGATATTGATAATGTAATGTTCTTTAATAAAGTTTTATCAAACGATGAAATAATAGCACTTTATAATTATGGTTATGGCATAGATTCACTCACAGGGAGCATTCAATATGCTGAAGTTCGTTTTGGTAATGATTCTATTTATGGAATACGAGGGAATTCTTCTGTTGTTGTTCAAGATGATGTGTTTAGGGGAGACCCTGTAACAATAACTACTTCATATACAAATAACACATATATAGCTGAAGAAGAAGAATCAGAAATAATGATAGCAGGTGTACCTCTTTCTATCTCCCGTTTTAATGACAATGGGCATAAGATGGAAGACGGAAGCGTTACTAATACATATTGGGCATTCGACATAATAGAACATATTGAAGATCCTGACGAATATTATGAGGGGAATCTAATAAATCCTGGCGAAAATTTCTTTATCTATCAAGGAACAAAATTTAAAAGAAATAGAATTGATAACCGATATTATTGGGAAATTGCTAGTATAGGAGATAATATTTTACCTTCAAGAAAAACTACTGTAGAAGGAGTTCCTATGCTAGTAGGAAATTATAATGAATTAGTTCTCCATAAGACTGATCATACTTTTGAAGATGTCCTTCTACCTAATCCATCAGATCTTCCTAATATGATTAATATTCCTTTTGGTGGGTCTTATATATCAGCAGGAAGAATAGATAGTAAATATTATCTTATTGTTAATCCTCGTTAATCATAAAACCCAGGTATCCAAAAGAAGCCTAGGAATTCATGGAATTGCTTTATAAACCAATCTCTTACTAAATCTTTAATAAGCATGCTCTTCAAAAATTTTCTCTATGCTCCCACTCATTCTCATGTTTAAAAGAAACTAATGGCTCTCCATCATTATCAATAATAATATTTTCAGGAAAATAAAAAAAGAAAAATAACCTATCTATTGATGATTGTAAATATTTTTGGAGGTGTTTAAATGTTTCTCCTAATTTTAAAAAACTATTCGTAATATCTTCTTCATTCTTAGAAAAATCATCTGTAATATCTAATTCCTTTACAAGAATTATCTCATCATGGTCAAGTTCCCAATAAGTTTCATCTAATCTATCTTTAAATGGAATGTAATACTTAGAAAGAGCCATAGTAAATTCTTCATTTTGACATATGACTCTTATCTCTTCTAACTTTCCATCATATTCAATTTCTTCATCTTCTTTAAGAGGAAGAATTGTAACATTGTCCTGTTCATTAAATAATTGTTCATCAAATATATCAGTGATAACTAGTCCAACACCGAAAAGATAATCTCCTGTTTCTATTCTTTCATTGTTGTCCATAATCTTCTATCTTCTTAAATCTAATATAGCAAATCTTTCAAAATCTTTAGTTAATTCATTAATAGTATTTTGTAGTTTATTAATAGTATCTATCTGTCCACTAATTGTTTGAATATGTTCCTCTCGAATTTTCCACGAATCTTTAAGTGACCCCTCTAATGCTGATACTTTTTTATGAAGTTTATGTATTAACATATCTCTCGAATTTATTTCTATATGATATTTATAAGAATTTATAAGTCTTTTATCAGTATCTAAAACAATAATTCTATTTTTTGTGTTTTTAATGCTACTTTGATGATACTCTCCATTTTGATCTAACCACTCCATTCGAACAGTTTTTGTATTAAGATTAATAATTTTACCTATTTTATGTTGAACTGCTTTCTCTCCACCATAAACTCTTCCATTATTTATTACACACCATAAATGCAAAACTTCATCATCAATTTTTATAATTTTGTCAAAGAAATCTTTAAATATTTTTTGTTTAGGCATGATTTAATTAAATTTCTTTATAAACTCTTCCAGTTCTAACATTGCTTTATTTTTATTAAGAAAAAAACTTACTTGTCGAACAGGAACTATATAATATTTTATTTGATCTATTATAATTAATAAACAAAGTATCATCTTCCATTCATTATAAGTAGCAGCAACTATAGTAGATTTAGTTCCTTCAAATTGCTTTTTATATAAATTGTCTAACTGTTTAGTCTCAAGAGTTTTTTCAGAAGATTCAAATTTAAGATCATCTGGCAAACTAGATAATGTTTCTTCATAAGGTAATAGTCCCAATCTTTCATCTATGATTTTAACTACTTCAAACATAAAGTCAGAAGATTTTGATATATCTTTGAAAAATTCTTCAGGATCATTAGTATTCATAAATTTCATCTTATTCTTCATTTATATTAATTGGCATATTAGAATCAGTTTTCTTATCTGATTTATTATCTATTTCATTAAGATCTTTTAAAAGATCATCTATTCCTGCATCATGATCTTTAGCATCTTGTCCATTTAATAACTTACCTACTTCTGCTATTTCTGCTAAATCTGCTAATATATCAAATTCATCAGCTTCAATTCCAGGAATAGTACAACGAAATTGACATTTAGGACATTTTCCACGCTTTCCTGCATGTTTAATTGGGATCTTTACTTTTACCTTACAACCTGGACAGTTAAATTTTACTAATTCTTCCATAAACTCCATTTCCTTTTTTTCTTTCTTATATCTAATATCTCAAATCTATTTAATATCGGATTGGGCTTTTTTCTTTTTTTCTCTCTACGATCAAGTTCTATGTTTCTAGGAGAAGTAGGATCATTTTTTACCCATTGATCTATTACTTCTTTCATATTAAAAGTTTTAATATTTACTTTGATTTTGTTATATGTTTCTTCTATATAACTTTTAAACGTATATTCTAAAACATATATTATAGTCAAACCAGGAACAACTGGAATCAAACTAATACAGAACCACTTAAATGTTTCTATAAGACAGTATCTTCTACCAAATTGAGTATTAGACCAATATGATAAAATTATAAAAAAAGGAGAGATCAATACTAAAGGATATAAATATCCATATAAAAATGCATAAAGAAGTATAATGTACACTAATGTCATGACATATCTAACTCTTTTAATATGCCTTTAAATTTTATGTATAAATCTGATAAATTAATTTTATTATTATTTATTGTCCATAATCTACCATGTTTATGCTCTTTAATATTTTTTATAATAGCTTTTGTCTTGCTATCTTCATCATATTGAGAAAAAACTCTTTTATTTCTTTGATGGTCAGTATAACCTCTGTCCATTAGTCTACTTTCTTGAATCTCTTTGTTCACCGTAATTATAATAATATTATTATTACAGATATGGAGCATTCCAGCTTCTGCCAGTAAAGCACAATTAATTAATATAATTCCATTTTTCTTAGCAAGCTCTTTTCGTAATTTAACTAAAATAGCTTTTTCCATAATCTTATTTAGTTTTTCTAGTTTTTTATGATTAGAGAATACTATATCTCCTAATGCTTTTCTGTCAATAAACCCATCTTTTTGCATCACAGTTTTATTAAATAGATTTTCAATATCATATCGTATCTGTCGGTAAGCAGGTTCTTTTAATTTAGACAATATATCATGACCAATATGATCCAATTCTATATTATGAATCTCTCTTTCTCCAAAAGCATAACTAGTTAATAGATTGCTTATATAAGATTTCCCACTACCTATTACTCCTGTTACCCCTATTATATACTGTCCTAGTAGCTCTTCTTCTAATTTTTGTTTGACATGTAATGGGACATACTCGTGAATATCCCCAGAATGCTTCAGGATTGCCTTCACTGCACTTGAACTAATATGGGCAAGAGAAGGATCAGCAAATAAGATGTGCGTCTCTATGTCTAATTTCTGACTCTCTCCGACTTGATGCAAAATGTTCTCATAATCAAAATCTGCTAAATTCCTAACTCCTTTTATAATTACAGATGCTCCCTGCTCATATGCATAGTCTATGAGTAATCCTGTAAAAGATGTAACACTAATTTGAGGATGTTCTAAAAATGTTTTTTTAGCCATATCCTCTCTTTCTTTTAAAGAAAAAGTGTATTTTTTATCAGGGTTTTCTCCTATTGCTACTATGACTTTATCAAATGATCGACATGCTCTTTCGATAATATTGATATGTCCATAAGTAATAGGATCTCCACTAAATGCATATATGGCTGTTGTCATGATCATCTTTTATTAACTAAAAAATAAACAATAATAATTGATATGCTTAAATTAATAATAGCATAAGATACAGCAAATATCGTCCATCCTAATAATTCTTTTAATGTTTGTTTAGTTGTCCATTTCATTTTTAATACCTTTTTTAATCATCTATATCACCTGAAATACAACCGCATGTGTCTGGATAATTAGAATAATTACATTTAGGATTATCGCATATAATGTGTTCCATAAACATTCCACCATCATCATACAATTCTCCACTATTACATTTTGGACATGGATATTCTCTTTTTTTACTCATCTGTTTTCTTTCCTTTCATCTTTAAATTCTGCTCGATCTACAAACTCACAAAGTATCGTCTTAATCATATCTTTGCTCATTGCCTCATTATCACACATTAACTTCCCATCTTTATAATAAAAAGTAGTTGTACCAAACCCAAACCCCGTAATGCCCCAAGTAAACATTATATTTTCTGTTTTTTCTTCGGGCCAATTACCATCACTAGTTGCAACGTAATTTATATCTTCTTGTTTAAACATTTATTCTTTTTTCTCTATATATCCTGTTAAATCCCAATTTGATCCTGGAAATTGAGAATATTCATATTCTGATCTAATTGTTATATTATCTTCTGAATAACATCTACGAAAATGGTTGGCTGCTATTTGTGCTTCATATTCTACTGTCTTTTTCCTGAATCCTTCACACTCTCCATGATCATAGAAATCTTTTAAAGCTGCTATTATTTTGAGTTTATTATGCCCAAAATTTTTAGAATAAAGAATATCTATCCAGTCAGGCTTATCTATTCTTGCAACTTTTCTTCCTACATTTGAAACCCTTCTATACCCTTGATTGATAAGTTTTTGGATTTCTTTTTCAGTCATTTTTTTATTTCTTTTTTATATATATCTATTTTTTCTTCCATTTTATTCTCTTTCTTTCCAAGGCCAATCTCCTGTTATATCTTCTGAAAATAAAAAATCTGTTTCTTTATCTATTTGCCCTGCCTCAAAGGCTATTCTTCCTGCTTCTTTTCTATCAACAAATTTATTATCATCTGTTATAAAACCTTGCTTGCCTCGAGAACTCATAAGTCGAGGAACAGATTGAGATTTTATGAGCATAAAAATATCTCCATGATTTCTACCTTCAAATATTCTGCCATCTTCAATTTTTATTGCTGCACTTTTTATCTTCATTAATTACCTGGTTTAAATCCTGGTTGATCTTTAGGAAGATATGCTTTCCCATCTTCTCCTATAGTCATAATTTCTCCTCTTCTATTCTGTTCAAATATTTTTACTACTTGATGAATGCAAGAAATAGAAAAACCATAAAATTCTGCATCAGGAATAGATGCGGTTAATGTAATATTCTCCATACTAATATTATGTTTTTTATACATTCTATTATATTTTTTTCTAAGAATAGAAATTTATTTTTTTCTAATTCGAAATGATTTAAATTTATATTTTGAATAATTTGTATAATTCATTATTCCTTCCTTCTAAAATAAAGAAGAGAGACTCTTGCAAATCTTCCTTCTCCTTACTTGAAACACAACCGTCTTTCTAATTGTTAGAACTCTTTTATAATACTAAACATAAAGAATACAAAGTCATCATCTCCACGACTATTTATGTCGTCACTCATTAGTGATACATAATTAATACTAGGCATTAATGACCAATCTTTTATAGGAATAGGGAAAGCTGCTGAAAATACAAAATCATTGAAGTCAGAACCTGATGTGCCCCATAAAGCTTTATTGTAAGTTCCATCAGCCCATCCTAAACTCATGGCTAAATTAATATTAATATCATTTATAACATTCTCTAAATCATGGCCAATTTTAAGTTGTATGTAAGTCCCATCTGTTTCATCAATATCTCTAAAAATAGTAATTGAAGGATTCAATAAAATATTTATTGACACTCCAGCATATAATTCTGTTGTAGAAGCAAAGTTAGTTCCAGGGTAGTTATAGTTAATCACACCTATATTATAACTTACATTTGATAAATCCCATAAATTTATATCTCCTCCATAATCAAATACAATATCGATTTCTGAGATATCTTTATCGTTTCCATTTTCGTCTGATAACTCACCATTTCCCCAAATTGATAATTTCATGTTATCTTTGTTGATTGTAAAACTTGGCTGAAGAACACCGTCATCTTGGAGATTATGACCTCTCCAAATATACTTTCCAGCATAATCCGTCCTAAATTGATACGAAAATGGGTTCTCTGTTACTGTCTCTTCAGCAAATACTGATATACTAAATATCAATACTATTAACAAATATCTTAAAATTCTCATAAACATACTCCTAACAAAACACTAAATATAATTAAAATATTTTCACTTTTATACTAAAAAATTCTTTAATTTTCTTCTTCTTTTTCTTCTTCTTCATCATCTATTCCTTTAATCCAATCTATTAAATTCCAATCTATTAAATTTTGAGTGCATTTCCTGCATCTATAACACTCTTCAGCAGGTTTAAAACATAACTCTATATGACAATTATTACAAAGACCATCTAAAGTCTTAGAATACATTCTCTTTTCACACATTCTACAAAAATATTTCTTGTTTGTCAAGTCTTTTTTTGCCTTATATCTAATATTTCTGATCTATTTTCTATTAAATCTTCTATAAGCTCAGGTTTTACAAAAGTATTGCTAATAACAGTATCTATTATATCTTTTTTGGCAAAAGTAAACATAAAAAACCCTCCTGTTTCTTTTTTATGTTTTACATTCCAGTTCTTTTGATAATATTGACTAATCTTATCTATTATAACTTCCGACCAGTCGGTCGGAAATCCATTTCTATTTGTTATTTTTATCTCTCCTATTTCTGCTTTCCCTGTTTTTCTTATTGTGGGAATTTTTGTTATTAATTCATTATTAATCTCTTGTTTGATATGATTAAAATATATGCTTATCGCTTCTTCATATTTTTGCTCTGCTTCTTTATAATTCATTTTAATTCTTCTAACATTGATTTTCTACTTCATCTGTAAAACGATATAACCATTTCATAAACCATAATCTATTCTCAGGAGTGTCTTTCATATGTCCTCTTTGTTCTACTGCTAAATGATAACACATTCTTTTAATGCGAGTTTGTTGATCTTTCCAATTGGTTTCAGGATGTATGAACTCCATGTAAAATAAAGATTTACCTGCTTTCATCCAACATTCTTCCCATAATGCCTGTGTCCCTAATTCAGTCCATGTGTCACAATATGTGTCAAGAGAATCTAAATCACGATTTATTCCTTCATAATCTTTAAATCTATCAGTCATATTCTCTTTCTATAGAAATTATTATATCTGGAACAGTTTGTTCTGCTGGAGCTATTGATTGAATTTCAGTATTATATCTATTTTTTCATTTTATCTGGGTCTTTTGATATTTCAACAACTTTAGCAACAAGAGGGCCTTCAGGACCTAATAATTCTGTTAATTTATCTTTCTCAGTTGATAAATCAAGTTTTTTAATTGCTTTAACAAAGTCTCTCATAGCTTTTTCCCCCTCTTCTTTTGAATCATAAATAGGTTCTGTATTTAAAATCGGTGCCCATCTTTGTTTGTTTTTCATTATCCAACCTGCCCATTTCCCTGTTTCTTTATCAGGTCCACCTGCTTGACATAATACATCATTGCTTTGTATTATTAACGCTGTTAATAAAGTCATTTTTTACTCCTTAAAAATAAATCTACGAAAAAATTTACCAAACTTAGTTAAATTATTTTCGTTTAATGAATATGCTAATTTTGCTTTTCCTTTACGAACGCATTTACTACAAAAACCATCTTTTGCATTAGTGTTCCATATCTCATATCTACAACCACACTAATTATAAATATCTGTTGGCTCTGGGTCTAATCCACCATTCATTTTTATTCCTTTCTAATCTTATCCATTAATGCTCTAATTTCTTCTCCATCAGGAGTCCCACCAAGTTCTTTTGCTATGTCAGGATGTAATTCATCTCCATAACATTGGCCTTCCATTATATATAAAGCATTAGTAATTAGATCTTTTTCTCTTTTTGTTAGTTTCATTTTAAGGTTCCTTTAAAAGGCTCGTCCTTTCGAATTTTTTTCTGGAGAGAAAAATCATTTATAAACTATCCCACCATTTTTTCTTTTTCTTTCTCTGTAATAATAAATCTTCTGCCATCTCAGTTAATATCCTACCTGTCTCTGATATTTTTCTTAATTGCCCGTCAGAACTAGCAAGCATATTAGTGGTTTGTCTCTCAGGATTTTTCTTAAAAGCATTGAATCCACCATCGATTCGTAATGCTCCTACATGCTTATAAATTTTTAACCAATAACTATTAAATCTAATCGTTTTTTGCTTCATTATTTTTTCTCTCTATATCTAAAACACCATGTCCACTTCTTAACCTTCTTGCAAATTTCATGACATATAACTATTTTTGAATGCCCTCTTTTTAATAAAGTAGTGGTACTTAAATTATATTTATAAGGATAAGCTTTACAACATTTATCTCCATAAATATTGGTATCATCCATCTCATTAGCACATTCATTACAATAAACTGTCCTAAATACTTTTCGTAATATTTTAAATAGATTAATCATTCATTTAATCTTTTAAGCATAATATTAGAATCCTCACAACATTTTGTCATTAATTGACGAAGATCAATAGGACTAATATCATAAACATTTAGTTTCTCCATTATCACAACCTGATTCTTTAAAATCTGTTTTAAAACAGCAGGAAAAGTCCACGGCGATTTTTTAACTTCTACATTTTTTGATTCCATAATTATTCCTCATCTTTTAATCTAATTATTTCTGTTTTAGCATATGATTCAAAATCCAACCATCCACACATCGCATTTTTTATAGCAACTGCTTCATGGACATTTGTAAATTTCTCCATTTAATGATACATTGTCGTTTAAAACATATTGATACATAATTGCTCCTAACTTAATTTTCTTATTCTTACTTTACTCCAATCAATATCACTAAACATATGGAGTTTTATAAAATCTGCTCTTGGGGTTGTAGTGCATGCTTAAAAGTTACACCAATGCTCCTTATTAAGTTTTACATCCCAAAGATCATAACCTTCTTCTGTACACCATGTCCCTAATACCTTCTCCCTTTTTCTATATCTTTTAATTAGTTGCTCATCTGTCATATTATCTTTTCCTTATGTCCAATATCTCAAAACGACTATTTATGCGTTCTTCTTCACAAAAATAACAAGAATTATTTTTTGTGGAAAGAGATTTAATATAATGTAGTTTGAATGGTTCTATTCCATCTATTGTTTCTTTTAATATCCTAACATTAATTACTTCACCTGGTTTAAATGTTGTAAATTTCATAAATCTCAAACCTATTTTCTTTATTTATTTTTTTTAAATGGTTTAATAGTTATAAATTTTTGTTTTATATTCAAACTTTAATTTAACTTCTCCTGGACGAGTTTTTAGTTGTGATCCACATTTGCAATTATAAAGCTTGTTACCATTTTTAAATTTCTTTTTTAATCCCATAATGTTTTGACATCGTAAACATATAGGTTTTTGGTCCTTAATTTCTTGAATCCAATCAGGATTATTACTAATCATATTATAAGTTATCATTTGTTATCTCTTACTTTATAATTCTTTTCCTTATATCTAATATCTCAAACCTACTCTCTATTGAACTGTTATATCGAATACTAAAACACTTTATACAAGTATTCGGTTCAGTCATTCTTTTTATATATTCTTCTTTTGGAAAAGGACTTGATATTTCTTCTTCTTCATCACACATAGCACAAGGTAAATGAAATTTATAATTTGTTGTATCTGTCATATATATACTTCATTTCTTTTTTCTAACTTTCTTAATCTTCCTACTACCTTTTTTATATTCACTACAATTATTATATCCATTACATAAAGCATCAACACAATCCATACCAGGATAATGACATCCTCTATAACTATGATTATCAATCATCAAAGCAACATATAAACAATGATATTTTATTCCCGCTTTTTTTTCTTTATCAGCAATATTTTTATCTTTTGATGGAATGCATAGCGTATATTCTGGTTTTCTTGATTTTAATTTCATTTTTCCTTCCTTATATCTAATATCTCAAACCTAGTCTCTATTTTTGGGGGAGAAATATAATAATAATTATCTAATGTCTTTTTTAGTTTATTCATAGTTTTATCTAATTCTATACTTGGTGTTTTATCTCTGGTTCTAACAATCTCATTTATCCATTTGCATTCTTCTGAACAATATGTCCCAAGTCTGGTAGTAATAGCTTTATAAGTAAAAATTAATTTCCCACAAACATGACAATTTTGAAAAATACTCATCGTATATCTAATATCTCCCATCTATTCTCTATGGGTTTTTCTACTTTTATTACAGCAGGAGTAGGTCTCCAATAACTTGTTTTCCAATTTTTACTCATATGTCCATTAGTAAGATCAGCAAAACCTCCACTAATTAAAATATAATGAGTATGAGTCATAGCTTCTGGTGGAATTCTTTTACCGAGAAGAAGTTCAGTGATGATTTGTGTTTTTAATAATTCCTCTTCCATTACTTTTTCCTAATATCTAATATTTCAAATCTACTTTTAATAGGAACATATCTATGTGCTTTCTTCTCCCAATAATCAACTGATTCTATTGAGAATCTATAACCATTAAAACCTTTTATTCTCCATAAAATCTCTACTAAATCTGTTTCTTTCATAAAACATTTATATAATATTCCAATTTGTTCATATTCTTTGAATGAAATAAAAGTATGTTCATATGCCCTAATTCTTCTTTTGGATAATATTATATTTACCCATTCTCCAATAGGAGGAATTTCTTGCTCTGTTTTAATCCATTGCTTCATCTTTCGTATTATACCATAACCACTAACCACTTTCAAGTATAAAATACTATAACCTTATCCCCCTAATCGTAGGTTTTATGCTAAAAAGGGGATTATTAATAAAAAATCTATTAATTTTGTAGGGAAAATTTCCATATATTATTTTTTAGGGTCCACTAAACCTCTTTATAAGAAAAAGGAGTCTCTTTAAAATATTTACGACCTATGGGAGATAAAAAATAGTAAAAGCTTAAAAGTCCGACTGTAAGGGTGACTTATGATGAGATTTGGAATGGCAGTTACTACAAAGAAGAGAACATTTCTCCATTTCTTTTTTCACTTTTTTAATTCCATATTTATATAATTGAGGTATTTTAGCTTCTTTGTTTGTTTTATGATTATGGTGAAATACAAGACAATTAGAGTTGTTTTCTCCACATTTTTCACAGTTATTTTTTATTTTATGATCTTTAATATATAGTTTTGCTATATATTTTTGTTTATTTCTATGTAGTTTATGTCTTTCAGGTTTGTCTAATTTGCCCAATAATAATAAATTTATTTCTTCTATCTTTTTTTTAAGAATATGAATATTTTGAGTGGTTTTGTTATGAATTTTTGTATGACAGTTTTTGCAGATTATATCGCATTTCTCTATTTCGTGCTCTAATCTTGTGATAGAAGTCTTTTTGCCACCTAATGATATATTAAATAATTTGTCTAGTTGATCTCTATGATGAAATTCTAAACACAATATATTGCTTTCACCACATTGACAAGAACGAGATCCTTTATGGGCATCTATAATTTGTTTATTTCTCTGATATAATTCTCTTCTATGTTTATTATTTTTTTCTTTTCTCCATTTCTCAAATTCTTCTTTAGTTAGTTTATCTCTCATTTTTCCCCATTCAGAGGATAAAAAATAATATCTCTTATTGCTCATTTTATATTTTCTAAAATTATTTTTAATACCTCTTATCTATTCTCCTAATTTTTAAAAATTCCTTTAAATATTTTTTTTATTAATTTTTGACTCAAAAATTTATGAGTTTATAAAATACCTCCCCTACAAGGATTGTTAAGATATAAGGATTGTTTCCCCCAGATTGGACTAGTAAGGGTAGGGGTAACTCCATTTGCTCTTTCAGATAGAGGATATCTTCTATCTATAATAGCTTTTGGAATCTGTGATGTTTGGAGAGGAGAATAAAAAGACTCTCCCTATCTGTAATAGAGAGAGTCTGAAAAACAGGATACCAAATCCTATTCAGGAGTTACTCGGTAGGCTTATACTCAAAACCGAAACATCTTACTGCTCGGCAGTTGTCGATACGAACTGTCCGATATTTGGGATCAAACTTAACATCTATTTGATGTTTGTCGGCTTCTCTTTGTTTACTCTTTTGTTCAGCTTTTACAGTCTTAGTAAAGTATTCATTTTTAAGACTGTCAATATCAGTATATTCGTTACCATTTTCATCGTAATATTTAACATCTGTTAATACTTTAAAAGCAATTCCGTTCAGAGTAAAGTTTTTGGCTGTTGTTTGTCCTATACCCCTACAATTTTCAAAGTTTACAACTCCATTTTTCCTTTTTTCAGACGGAATAAACTCATAATTTTCATCATTCCTGCGATTAACATAATTGCTCCAGTCGATATTCAAGAGCATTTGCATCGTATATTTTTTACGAATATACGGACTCGGTTCTTTAGTAATACGGCTTTTTTTTACCAATTCTTTACCGCATACTAATACTTTATTATAATCAATTGTTATAAAAATTGCTCCTTTTGCTTTTAGTTCATCTTCCGACAAAAATTGTTGAGTTTTTGGGTCGTAAAGGTCATCTACATCAAGCAGTATCTTGCCCATTATACGACTTGCCATCTCTTTGCCGATAGTATCGGCTGAAATCCGTCTTTCAATAAAGACTGATTTTATCGGCTTTTGTGTGGTTACAGCTAAAGAAGTTTTTACTCCACTATCAACCACTGTTGATGTTTTTGTTTGTTCTGTCATTTTTTTACTCCTGAATAATTGTTTTTAACTTTTTAACTTACTTACTAATCTATAATAGAAAATTATCATTTGTCTGGATTTTGTTTTAGAATTTTTTCATTTGGTTTAAAAATTTCTCATATCTTTTTATTTCTTTATCTGTTTTTTTATTTTCTTTTGTATGGCAAAATATAACTGATTTTACAATACAGTTAAAAGCACTACAAAAATCACTTTTTTCTTCATAATACCAGCACTTATTATGTTTACAAAATGTCTTTTTTTCTTTGGCCATAATATAACATATAATTGCAATATAGTCAATAGGAAAATCCTCTCTACCGCACCAAACAGCAGAGAGGATAATCGAAAGGTATCATTCGGGATCTGGAGCTTGAACCCCTTCTTCATCGGGTTCTTCTTCCATTTCTTCTGCTTCATTTTGAGGATTAAGAGCGGCATCATACGCTATTCGTGCTTCTTCCCTTGCCGTATTTCGGGCATTTTCAGCTTGTTCTATAGCTTCTTGATAAACTCTCTCTGCTTCTGCTCGTTCTTCTGCTTCATTCTGCAAAGCAATATCCTTATCGACTTTTTCTCCAAGAGTTACAAAGTTAGAGTTATCGACAATATCCATATTTGCATGAATTTTCGCCGCGGCCTGTGTTGACAATGTTTCTGTTGCTTCTGTTCTTATCGACTCTGTTATAGCCGATATTGCATCTAAAATACTATTTTTGTTTGACATTTTTTTACTCCTGATTAAATTATTATTAACTTTTTATACTACTAACAATCTATACTGATAAAAAATCATTTGTCTGGAAATTAGTTTTAGATATTACTAAACTATTTATCTATCAGAAAGAAATTCTGTTAATTCTCCTTTAATTTTATTTTTATCAAACCATCCATTACTATATCTACTCACTATTACTATATCTACTCATTATAGTAAATAATATATAAGAAAAAACAATCGGCAATATTATAAATATAGCTGATATCATTATTTACTCTTAATAATAATGGGGGGAAACCGCTTCATATACTCCACGATTTCCCCCACTCATTTTGGGCTATCGGCAATTCTCAATATATTACATTCTGTTGCCAATTATTGCCCTTCATATTTGGGGCATATCGGTTAAGCCGATTCTGCCCCCGATTTAAAATGAGGTTTTTAACGGAACGATAACCTCTTAACTCTTCGTAACTTACACAGATAAAAAACTGTTTGTCTGGATTTTATCTTTCACTTGGAAGCATCAGAACCATACAAGTTGTCCAATTATCTTCTGTTCCATATCCACCAATTTCGTTATAGAATTTTATTTTCTCAAGAGGAAAATTAGTATAAGGTATTGCTTGTATTACTTTTGGTTTTCTATCACTATCTTCTTTCATAGTAAGAACTGCTGATTTATCGGGATTTACTACTAACTCCCACAATTGAAATTCTTCTGTTCTTCTATAGGAAGCAATAGCATCTATCAACCAATAACAATCAGCATCTTCTGCTAGCTGATTAACTCCATCGGTAAAGACTAAAGCATTTGTCCAATGTTTTATATATTGGCTTGTTCCGTATGCATGAGCCATATTTGATTGAATTTGTGCGATTGATTTCATTATTTAACTCCTGAATTAGTTATTATTAACAATCTATAGAAGTAAAAAAGCATTTGTCTGGATTTATCCTTCGATTGTTAAGAATGGATGATTTTCATTTAACACATCTTGTTCTCTTGAAAAGTCTATATCTTTAACAGGAAAGAATTCATCTATATCTTCATTATAGATAGTAACATTTGAATTTTGTTGTTCTGTATCCATAACAGCAATATGATTTAATAATTGTATCCATGTTAGATTCATTTTATTCTCCATTCAAAATTTTATCAAATTGTTTTTGATAATCTGTAGTTTTTAACCAATTTTCAAAATGATCGCAATCGGGTTGTTCTCTATCCCATGTTTGCATAAATAGATGTTGACAGAAACCATCTCTGTTATGATCTTTTGAGCCACACCACAGGCAAGCTTTATCATGGAGTTTTGCCCATTCTTCCCTTTTTTCTTTTCTAAGTTGTAATATAAGATGATTCATTGTTATTAAATTTCATTATTGCCTCTACTAATTGCTCTGTAGAGTCTATATCATCTATATGAGCAATTTGTATTTTCTTATTATTATCCATAGAATGATAAGACCAATTACAATCTGCAATTATCCATCCTGAACAAGTAAGATTTAGAGAAGGGTCTACAATACTAACAATTTCATCACCATTATAATTATTTACATCTATATCAAAATATTGTATATGATTATCTCTACAACCAAATTCTTTAGCTCTACCTTCTTTTAATAATGACCTATCTTTCCAAGAATTATCTGAATGTTTATGTATAAAATTTGCTCCCATTGATGAAACAATACCATATTCATATTTCATTTTTTCTTGAAGATTATAGAAATTTCGTTTTCGTTTATCTTCTTGTTGAAGATTAAGAGTGTTAGTATGCCATCGATCAAAAGAGAAACCTACAGAAGATATTTCATTATTTCCAC
>Ga0233415_10000581_pt1 | contig 16936 bp, 9 predicted proteins | sample Na_anoxic_12_MG_FD_188631 | JGI IMG/M metagenome (GOLD analysis project Ga0233415, IMG submission 188631) | Seawater microbial communities from Saanich Inlet, British Columbia, Canada - Na_anoxic_12_MG | ecosystem: Environmental > Aquatic > Marine > Inlet | place: Canada: British Columbia... | reverse complement strand
ATGGATGCTGGACTGCATATTGATGAAAAAGCAGTCGATGAATTGCGTAAAGTTATTGATGATGTTTTGGAAAAAGTCTCCGTAGCTTTAAAAGCAAACAAGATCGTAATGCGGTATCAAAAACATAGGCTGCCTGCAGCTCAGAAAGCTCATGCAGAGAAGGCTACCCAAGCAGTAAGAACATCAGATCACTATCTGAAAGAGTATGTGGCTTCTGACATGGTACACCGCACATGGGTAATGAACACGTATCTAGAATCTACTGGGGCTAAAGAGTATTGTAAAGAGAAGTGGTCTGTAGCCGAATTAAAGAAGCACAATGTATGGGCTAATGATCACCTGGTAGACATGCTAATTCATAAGAATGTTTCAGTTACCAATAAATATGTGAAAGCAGGGATGGTTGCACTGGCGGAATATAAGGTGGAACTGTGGAACAGGCCACGATACGAAAATGCTAACACAAAAGTTAAGGTGAACGCATTCAACCCTGGAAGCACTAAACAGAAACAGGAACTGTTCAGCATGCTTGGTCTAGAGTCTACTGCTACCAGCAAAACAACAGGTGATGATTCCTGGGGAAGAGATCAATTAGAAGAGTTGCAAAAAAATTCGACAGGTAAAGATCTACTGCTGTTACTGGATGCACTTATCGATCACTCCTTTAGTGGGATTATTAAGAACAATTTTATAAAGGCATTCGACTCTTACACCATTGATGGCGTACTCCACGGCAATATTCGTTTAGGTGGAGCTAAGACTTGGAGAAATACGAGCAATTCACCAAATCTTTTGAATATGCCCTCAACCAAATCCATATACGCAAAACCTTTGAAAAAGTGCTTTATTGCTCCAAAAGGTATGCTTGTAATTCAAGCAGACTATAGCTCTTTAGAAGATGTTGTATTAGCAAATATAACATTAGATGAAGGGAAATTAGCAATACAAAAAGATAAAACTCTAGATGCGCATTGTTACAACGCACTTGGCTACTATCCAGAAGAAATAGAAAAAGTTATCGGAGTGCAGGGAAATTACAAAGACAAAGTACGAAGATTCAAGCAAATGGTTGAAGGTAAAAATACAATCCTAAAAGAAATACGTCAAAAAAGTAAACCTAACACCTTCAAATTAGCTTACTTGGGATTTCCGGATGCAGATAAAGGAGGAACAATAACTAAAGAAATTTATGATAATTATCATAATGTTCTTTATCCAGAAGTTAGGGCATTCTTAGATGATTATGTTATACCTACAGCACAAAAGCAGGGTTACCTGCATTTGGGCTTAGGAGCTAGGATTTATTGTGATAACGTAGATGATGTTTTTCGTACTCTTTTTAACAGCAACTTTCAGTTTTGGAGTATACTTACATTAATAGCTGTTAATGAACTAAATTATCGAATAGAGCAGGAACAGCTAACCGAAGAAATTCAAATTACCTCCACCATTTACGACTCTATCTACTCTAATATTTCAAGTAATGCAGAAATAGTAAAGTGGTATAACGATAATTTAGTCGAAATAGGTAAAAAAGATTTTCTTGTGTGCCAACAAGTCCCTAATACACTTGAATGTGGTATTGGACGGAACTGGGCAGAAGAAATAGCACTGTCACCTAACGCAACAACAGCAGAAATACAAAAAATCTTGAATACTTTTTAGTTGTTGATACTCGTTATGTTAATGACTACTTATAGGAAACAGTATGACTATGATGCAAACAGATAAACCAGAAATGAAAATAGGAGTAACAAAAGATAATGACTAATTCGATTGATGAAATACTATGGGAAAACATGGTAGCTAAATTAGCTAAACCAGGAGAAGAAATTCGTAAAAGCCTTACAGCTAAAGAGGCTCATGAATTACATATGGTTATAGGTATAAGCGGAGAAGCCGGGGAGTTACTTGATGCTTTAAAAAAAGTTAGTATCTACCGAAAACCTTTAGACAGAGAAAATGTAATAGAGGAACTTGGAGATCTAGAATTCTATATGCAAGGGCTAAGAGGTAGTTTAGGTATAACCAGAACAGAAGTACTAGCACATAACTTTAATAAACTAGCTAAGCGTTATGAAGGATTTAATTATTCTGATAATGCTGCACAACAAAGAGCAGATAAAAATGACTAACCCTCTGCAGTATAACGACCACAAAGCCGATATGCCGGATGACTGCATATTTAAAATTAGCCCGAGTCAATTCCCTAAATTTGCGGATAAACCACATTTTTGGTATCGATCAGAAGTGCTTGGTATTAAAGACTTCGAATATAATACGTCAACAGTATTAGGTACAGTAGTTCATTACTGCGCTGATCAAGTTGCCAAACAATTACCGGTTGATACCAATATTATCACTGAGTACATAGAGTCTTTTGAAGATAAAGAAGACTACGATCCTGATGCTGTAAAACACCATTATGTTGAAATGGCTGAACGCCTGGTAAATGACTATGTGCTTGAAAATGCGTTTCTCGAAACAGAGAAATTTGTTGTAGCTCCAATACGCGATGGTTACTATATTGGTGGTCAACTTGATGCTCTCCAGGGAGAAAAAGACGAGTGTATGATTGTTGATTATAAAACATACCATTCAAAGACTACCCCCAGAGCGTTTAACTCTACTTACCGTTACCAACTGCTTACTTATGCTGCAGCTTTAGTTCGATTAGGTTATACACCCACACGTATACGTTTGGTCTATGTAAATCGCCATATTGAAGGTGCAATCAGTGAAAAGACAGGTAAACAGCTAAAGTCCTATCCACCGACAGTCACAGTGCTTACCGAGACTATTACGGAAGAAGACTATGCGTTCATAAACTCTCTTTTAGAGTTGTGTGTAGACAGTGTTGAAGCCAGTAAAGCACACCCAGAATTAACTCATGTCATTTGGCATGACCAACGCCTTAAAGAGGAAAAATAATGAGCAATGTAAAACTTTTGGTAGCAGCTCTTCCGGCCATCGGTAAAACAACCCTGTTACAAAATTTAACAGACACCCTGGTAATCGCAAGAGACGGTAAAAAATACCCTTTTGCACAACCTCATATCAATGTTCCTGATTACACATCAGTCAGTGAACTTATCGATATAATCTCAAATACTGTTGAAAAGTATGAAAACAAAATGGGTGAGTTACCAAAAACAGTAGCTATTGATTCAATATCCAAAATTTTATTAGATATTGAAGGTTACTGTCTGGCAACTATTAAGTCTTTTCCTTATGGAAAAATTAATACAGAAATTAAAGAATTTGTCGATTTCATCGAAAGGGACCTGGCTGATGCTTTTAATGTTGTTCTGGTATCACATGCCTTATACAACGAAGATACTGTTGGCTACTCACTGGTTAATGCTGGTGGAAGTTATGGTAAGAAAGGTGGAATACTTTCTGAAGTTGATGAGTCTGTATTTTTGGAACTTAAAGGTAAAAACCGTGTAATTCATTACCGTAATCCAAAAATGTGTGCCAGAACTACTGTGAAAAAATTACCAGACAGTATCGATAACAAAGACTTCGACTTACAAAAACATTTAGATATGTTGCAAAGCAGACAATCTGAAGCTACTGCTTGGTCTTTAGGCTAATTTAACGTTATGTGCAATTTTCAAACTGCAAGGTTCGGGATAGTAGCTTGTTCTAGACACAGCTCCATCTAACGACGCGTAGCGACTATTCGCACATAACTATTTATTTAACGTTTTTAACCTTTTTATTTCAATATACTGTGCTCTGATCTACTGACTCTGATTGGCCATATACGTTGTTACATAACAGACAGATATTGTATCTTTGTCGGTTAAAAGCTATTTATTTAACGCCTATATTTAATGAAACGAATGTATTTTCGTTTTTGAATCTTCGATGGGAGACATCTAGAGGTAGGCTATTTATTCAAGGGGTGTACAAATAAGAAATAATAGTAAAACATTTCATGTTGGATTATTTCATTCTCTTGTAGAGGCTGTTATAGCCAGAAACAATTTTATAAAATTACATTCACTTAATAATACATTAAGTGGTATTTAATAGGGAATTTTCCCGTCAAACTAAAACAACACACTGAGTGTGTAGGAATACAGCATATATGAGCTTCTTCAAATCCTCAAAAAAAGCAGAAGATGTAAAACAAGGTGGCAGTAACCACATTACGTCGTCTGGTGTTTACCCAGTAACTTTACTTGCTCCAATCGTAAGTGTGTCCAAAGGTGGATCTACTTCGATTGATATGTTCGTTGATCATGCAGGGCAAAAACAAGTCATCTACGGCAATCTACGTATTACCAACAAAGATGGTTCTCCTAATAAAATTGGAGCCAAAATCTTTAATCAGCTGATGATCATTGCTGATGTTGAAGAAGTATCTGATCCTATTGAAATCGATCTTCCAATCGGTAAGAAAGCAGCTATTAAGACTGTAGCTGCTCTGGAAGACCTGGCTGATATTGATGTCATGATGCGTGTTCAAATGGAGTATGGCATTTACCAGGGAAATATCACCGAAAAGAAAGTTATTAAAGCTTTCTTTCGTGCTGGTGATAACGCTTCTGCAGAAGAAATTGTTAACGATGAAGAAGCTGGTTCAGCTTTCGAACGTGAATCAAAGTACCTGGATAACATCACATTCAAGGATGAAGTAACACCAGAGCAGGTTAAACAGTGGATCTCGGACAAACGTCCAAAAGGGACTGCTGGTGACTCTGCTGGTGGAGCTGATACTTCTGAAAAGAAGCCTAGCTTCGGCAAGAAACGTGCTTTCGGCAAGAAGAAAGAAAGTTAAGGAGAAGGCTGGTGTTAGACACCTTAAAAGCAACTGCTGTGACTATATCAGTAGTTTTATTTTTAGGTACTCTTACCTTTCTTGTACCTATATTGATTCTAGCTGTAACAAATGCCGTAGTAGTAATTATAGTGTTTTTAATAGTTAAAGATCACATTACTTCTAAACCGTAATATGTAGGGGAGCAATCCCCTACATTTTTACTATAGCCAGCTTATTGCGGGAAGCTGAGCAGCTTCTTCCACAATATCATCAGGAAAATTGACTCTAGACCAAATATTAAACGGATTATCGTCAATAGAATCTGCCTCTCCAAATGCTTTTTCTACTGCAAGAATACTAATCATAGAAGCAGCACGTTCAGTAAAGAGACTAAATATAATTTTAAATTTTCTGAAAAAGAACTTTGTAAACATAATAGCTCCAAGATCATTAATAGTTTGAAGCTCTTTAGAAGTAACTACATCATAGTTTACAAAAGTTTCTACAACTTCTTTTAAAACCTTTTGTTTGTATTCTAGTCTAGTTTCTCTTGATTTAAACTTCTTAGGGACGTTTGATGTTCTATGCTTGTACAAAGCAAATCTAGCAATGAAATCACTTACCTGTGTAGCCCTAAGCAGTAATTTGTAAGGTCCAGTAGTTTTATCCATATATAGGTATTTATAGGAGGTAGCTACATATTCATGTAAATACTTATCAGCAAGCTCCTTTGCTCTTTCTGCTAATTTTGCTTTACCACTATATATATCCTCTTCTAAATTAATATCTTCTATGATATTTTGAAAAATGCCTTCATCAATTAATTCTGCTACTGGATTGTTGTCTACACTGTCTTGTAACCTACTTAGCTTAAGTTCTAACTTTTTACGTTTATTTGCAGATAACTTGATATTACTTTGTAATTCTCTTTCTGTAATATCTCTTTCAGACAAATCTTTCTGATAGTTTTCCAACTCTACTAGTGCTTCTGCCTGGTATGTTGCTATATTTCTGGGATTTACCCCTTTAGCAAAAAGGATAAGATTATTACTGACAAAGTTAGGTAATAGAATAACACCTGTCTTTATGACAATATTCTCTTTAGCTATTTTAACTGTTGCTATCCACAACTTTTCAATATCTACATTAGGTGCTTTAGGAAATAGTGTATTGCCTAAAAGCCATGTTAGTGTTTTATTGACACTTCTAATTGTACCTCCAACAAAATTTTTCTTATCTGTAAATTTCATTTTTCTGAAACCGAATATCAGATTTAAGAATTCCTCCCTAATATAAACATCTTCATTTTCACCCCAAATACTTTTAATAGCCTTTTTCATTTCTAGAGGCATAAGTTTATACATTTCTGCTATTTCAGGATCTGAAGAAGTTTCAGTAAAATTCACATATTCACGTAATTGCGTACTTTTGTTTTGCTCAAATTCTTTTTTAGCTTCTATTAATACTTTTTTGTTTATTTCTGTAGAGCCTGTTTTATCCACAATACTTCCAAACATACGTCCTAATACATGATCAAATCTGTTATCCCGGTTGAGCAAACTGTCTTTATTGTGTTCAGACATTAAGTAACGTAGATTAACTGCATTACCGTGCTCAGACACAATAGGCTGCAACTTTACTGTTTCTGTTGGTTTAACACGCTGAGAAAGCTGCCTATAAGCCTTTAAACGTTTTTCTGCTATTACTCCAGCAGTTTTAATTTTAGCATCTCTATAGCTCATTTCAGGGTCCATAGCCTGGTAGATATCCTGCAATGCTTCACCTTGATGTTTTTTAGCTGTAAGAGAAACAATAGCTTTAACCCAGGTAGCGTCACCTCCATTAGGATTTACCATTAACCATCTTTTTTCTGATTTATCAGAGATATCCATCGTAAGAGGTTTTTTATCCGCAGCAGCATAGGTGTAACCTTCAGAAATTAGTATGTCTATCTGGTCAGCAGTTGCTGTTCTTACATCTACTCTGGGATCAAATGTTTCTTTAGAGTATCCTTTTTCTGTTTGCATTTTATTATTGTGAAACAGTTTTTCTAAAGACATTTCTTTATTTAACTTGTGCAAAGAAAATAACTTAGCTATTCCATTATCTAAACCATCAGCAGCATTTTCCCTCTTATATACAGCATGGGCTAAATTTCGATAATCTTGTTTACTGTGTTTAATACCATACAAGGAAGCCAGTTCATCAATAAGTTTAGTAGCCCTATTCAAGTCACCAGATACTTCAATACCTAATCCCGCTGCATTAGCGATTGCGTAAGCATTATTTAATTGCCAGTCTACGGTATTGCTAGTAGCCATTTTTGAGCCTAAACCTTCTGCCTGGTTTATATAAAGCAAACCATTAGCTTTATATTCTTTTCTAATTTGTTTTTCTAAAGAAGTAATTAAAAGGTCCAAAGAGCTATCTGAGCTTAGAAGCCCCAGTAGATTATCGGGCGTATATTTGTCTCTTTCAGCAGTATCCAACAAAGACACTAAATCCAGCTTTATAAATATTTTATAAAGAGCTTCACTTTCTTCTGTAGTAACTTCTGTATGAAAACCTTTACGAATATGGTTAATTACGTTTGTAGCTTCACGCATACGTGCTTGGTCTACAATATGCTTAGAAGCTCGAAGCAAAGAATGCCATACAGCGTTATTTCCTTTTTGCTGCTGTATTTCTCTCACTAATTTAACAAAGAAATTTCTTTCTGTTATTCCTATATTGCGACTAACTTGTTTGATAACAGAACCTAATTCAGCATATATTTTAGAATCTAATAATCCTGCCAAAGTATGAAGTACTCTACCCGGAATACGTTTAGGCTTATCTTTCCTAGCATACTTAGCTGCAGGTGCAAATATCCAAGCATGAATTTTATCTACCGTTATCTGATTAGCAGAATCAAGTACATTAAACATCCTAAAAATACTGCGCTTTTGTTTTTCACTAGCAGTTAAGGCTTGATCTAACATTTTTCTTAAAGCTTTATCTGCAGTAAGATTTTCAATACCCCGTAGCTTATTAGCTGCATATTTAAGTGCGTCTTTATACCATTGCACTAAACGTTCCCATAAACTACCTTCACGCTTAGTTCTATTTCTTACTGTTAATGTAGATAATTTAGCTGCAAATCTTTCATTAGATAATCCATAAGCTACAAATTCATGCAAATAAGGATTTACAGTACGACCAGAAACAGGATCTTTATAACTACGACTATTATTAAACAAATACTCATAAGTCTCTTTAGCTGTTCGTACTTCATCTGCTGTAAAATCTTTACCTTTAGGAAGAAAATCTCTCCAAGTAGTATTTTTCTCAGCAAGTGCAAATATTTGTTTTAAACCTCTACGTAAACCGGAATTTGTATCTACTGCGTACTCAGTTACGGCATGTATAAGTTCGTGCACATACGTTTCTTGTGCAGACATCTTTACGTTGTTTTTATTGCCTGTTACTGAACCTAATACATGAATATCTTGAGTACCATCTGTAAAGGTACGCTGAGCACCTATTGTAGTGTCTCCGCTTTCACCCACTTTAATATCGATATCATGTTGTAACTTGATAAAGTTATCTAACAGTTCCTGTAAGGTAGCTGTATGTGCTGTAGATTCTTTTTCTACTCCTACATCTTCAAGCTTACTGAAGATAGTTTGAATAGTAGTAGCATCTATAACTCCTGAAAATAAAGAGGTAAAATTTTCAAAATCTATGCTTCTTCCGATAGAACCTTTAAAGCTTTCTATTTCTTTAAAAACAGCCGCTATTGGCCCATCAGAAGAATCTAAAGGCTTAACATTTTTAGTTTCTAAAATGTACACAGATTCTGAATCATGATATGCAGAATGGTTAACAGCTATATGAGAATGATCTTTTAATAAGCTCTCCCTGGCTGCTTTAACTTCTGTATGCAATTCTTCTAATTCTGCTATTTCTTGAATTAAGTTAAAGGCAATTCTTTTACCTTTGTCATTTTTGCTGTACAAGTTTTCTGACAAATGAGTAGAAATTTGACTACGTTCTTCTTCAGGTAGTGCTCTAACACTTTCGATAACATTATTAAGACTATCTGATACTTCCTGCATTAAGTCATATGAAGTAACTACATCTATAAAAGATTTATTATAGACACCTGTACCTTTAGCTACATCAGCTAAAGAGTACACTGCTGCATCGTGTACATTTAATGCTGCAAAAGCAGATAAAACAGCTTGCTGTATAACAGAGTCAATATTGTGAATATTAGTAACTGTTCCAGCTACTCCCGGGTCAAGGAACTTATAAGATTTTGCATAACTAGTGATACTGGAAGTACCTTCTTCTCGTGCAGTATTCCTTAAAGGTCTACTAAAACTTATCTGTACTTGGTATGCTTTGATATAGTTTCTTCTTAAACCTCCCTTTATGGCTATTATTCCGTCATCTAAGCCTTTAGAAAGTGGTCCTTTGACAATGGGCATAAACTTTCTTAAAGTGTCTAAGAGGGCTTCAGTCTCCTCTAATGACGGTATTCTACCAAGTTCCTCTTTTTTAGCTTCTAAAGCAATTTCAAATTTTTTGTTAAACGTATAAAACATAATTTGAAAAGCTTTATTAATTTTCTCTCTATATTTTATAAAGTTACCAAGTCTGTCTTCTAGAGACATGGTAAGAGCTTCACCATGAACTTCTAATACTGACTTTATAAAAGTATCCTGCTGTTTGTGTGTAAGTACAAAATCTTTATCCAGCTTCTGATCTATAGGTATAATTTCTTTTATAAGTGTCTCTAACGCATTCCCTAATACCATTAGTTCTGCATCTTCTGCTTTGGCTATTTTGGAATAAAACTGGTTCAGTACTGCGTATGCAAAATTTTCTTTAGCTTTTTTTAGCGCAGATCCATAATTGGTGACCATTAAAGGATCTTTACTAAATTTACGTCCTATATCAGATATAAGATTTCCTTCTTTTATGAATGAACCAATAATGTTTCTAGTAGCAATCGATATGGCTTTTGCGTTGTTTTTGTTCTTGTTAGCCATATCAGATATAACTTTCTGCCATTTAGCTGTAAGTTTCTGATACAAGTCCATAGAATTAGGCAAAGCAGCATGAGAAGGATAATCAGTAGTTACATTGTCTAAAAATACTCCACCAGAAGCCAGGTCTTCTACACCGTCTAATAGTGATAACATATTACCAATCATCACTCCGCTGGTAACAGCATCTGTTTCAATACCCAAGGTAGTTAAGAAAGGCTTATCAGGAGAATACTTAGTTAAAGCCAATAATGCTTCAAATGTATGCATTTTTTCTCCACCTAACTTAACAGCTTCTTGTATAGCTATTATGTCTTCTGGGGTCCTGTCGTTAACATTTTTCTTTAATGCATTAACAGCATCCTTTGTAGCTGCAAGAATACTTTTAAATTCTTTCAAACTATCAAGAAAATGATGTTTATCTATTCCATAACCAAATGCTTGAGCTACTGCTAGTTGAAATGTCCTATTTAGCTTAAGACCTTCTACAGATACCAGGTGACTTTTTAAACCAATCATGTGCCTGATTAGCTTGTCTTGAATAGGGTCAATAGTATTATTGTCTATAAACAGTCTTCCACCCCGGGATACAAAATACTTCATGTAGAAAGATTGTTGAGGTTTACGTAACTTCCCAATAAATTCTTTAATATTGTCCAGACTACGATCAATTCTGTTATTAACAGCTTGTAAACTTTTACGTTGAGTTACATGCGCATTTTCTATGTCAGTATTTCTTCCTGTGACAATAGCTTGTGTTGCTTCATCCAGCTCAAAGAATTTATTTACAGTACTATTTCTAACAGTCCACTTATCCTGTTGTATATTTCTAATAGTGTTACCGGTTCTTTCTGGTGTCTGTTGACGAGTACCTCTCATAAACTTAGGAGTATGTGTAGAAGGTTTACTCCCGGGAAATACTTTATAGTTTTCTAGATTAAGAAGTTCAGGAACAGCTTCAGTAGCTTTTCTTATTTCAGATAAGGTTTCAATATTTTCCTGACTAACTATTTTTACAAAAAGAGTATCTTTACCAACTGTCTGCTGTGATTCACTGATAGTTCCTGTATCTGAAGGAAAGTCTGTAGCAGGTACAGCGGTTTGTTGCAGCGTTCCTCTGTCTATCATATAAGCTACAGCCAGTGCTCCTAATGCTACTTTTAACCGAGGTGCTACAGAACCATCGACATCAGATACTTTAGCTTTAAATCCAAGCATACTAAATATCTCAGAACCTAAGCTGTCTATGACACTAGACTGTACAGCTCCTATATCAGTAAATTTTTCTTCGTGTTTTGGTTTTACCCATTCACTAGTATTTCTACCAAATAGTCTATTTATGTCTTCCCAGGTATTTATAAACGTACCGGTAGCTTGAGTAGCTAACCAATTAGTAATAGCGATACCAGTAGCTTCAATAACCATAGGATCTACTGTGTAACCGCCTGTTTCTGCTTTCTGCAGTAAATATTGATACATATCCGTATACTCATCCAGTACAGCTCTATTACCTATAGCTTTACCTTTTGTGAAGTTACCGAATCTACTGTCTGTCATGTATGGGAGAATAGGTGCGTTATCTTTATCTCCATGTACAAAAGAATTAAACCCTTCGGTATTTCTTTTAATATACTCAACAAATTGTTTATCTTCTTTGGAGTATTTTGAGTAGGCAATAGCGCCTTCTTTAGTGTTGTTGAGATAATCAGACAAGGATTTAGAATTGTGAAACAGTACGTTCAGTTTCTTTGAGCTGGTCTCTATGAAATCAGATAACCTTCTAAGTCCTCCAATTAGTATTGAGTTGTTCAGAATATTCTCTGCTGCAGTAGCTGATATTCTCTCAATAATTTTTTGGTTCTTTAGTTCAATTTCCCTGCTAGGAGGCTGTATAACATACTCTTCTTTAAGAGCTGTTTTGCCGTAAGCATCTAACAGCAAGGTTTGCCTGGTTTTAAGGTTGATCTGAATAAGGTCATGAACAGCTTTACGCTTCTCTTCTTTAGAAGCTTCAGGATCGCTTATAATGTTAAACCCTTTTCTGTTGCCTTTAGGTAATCTACTGTTATCTAATGACAACGTAATTACATTATGCTCTTTAAGAATTTTTTCTACATTACACGCCATTACAGAATACCTGATTTTAGTAGAAGAGATACTATGCTAAGTAGCTCTTCATCTTCTTGTTGAAGGTTCTGAGTATACTCTATTTTTTTGTCTAGTGGCTGATTACGCTGCAGTACAGCTCTTTCAGCGCCTGGTCCAGAAGATACTTTTACTTTAGGAAGAACTTTTTCTATTATCTCTTCAAAAGAATCAAATAAGAAACTGTCCGTACTAAAAGATTTTGTACTGAAAGATTTGGAAGAAAACATTATTCATTGATGCTCCTAAATAGGTCTGTATCTCCACTTCCTCCTACTATTTCCGCACCATTCATAGACTTAGCATTTACATCCAGTTCATTAGCTTTTGTAAATGTTAAAGAAGCTGATTTAGATTCAATATTAGCCAAAGAAGTTTTTTCACCAGCTGTTAAAGCTGACCCTCCTATATTAGCGACGTAGATATCTCCTACATTCATAGATATCCCAAACCCCCCTGTAGGGGGATTTCTTCTAGGATCGCTACCGTCTTTACACGTTAGTAAAGCATTAGAAGTTTCTAGTAAATTTTGAGTACCTACGTTATCTAACTTTACAGTAGCAATATCTGTATTAAACTCATAGTGTCCTGCATTAATAGCCTGCATAACATTAAAGAAAAGACGTATGCCCTCTTCTGTCATTAAATTATGCACATACCAGGCATACCCATTGAGAATATTAAAAGTAGCTCCGGCAATTTGAATATCTATATTCAATCCATCTGCATCATCTACATAATCAGCAGAGTATCCAGTGACCGTAGATCCAGCTATACCGTTATTTTCATATACACTATCTGTTTCTTGACTAGCTACTGCAGACCACCCAGTAGTAGAAACTAAAGCTGTTAAAGTTTGTATCTTCTTGGCATTTAATCCTGATTGGTAAGCTATTGTAATAGTGAGAACATCTCCATCTGAGTAAGTAGTACCATCAGTATAGGATACTGAGTACCCTGCAGCGGCTACAACAGTATTTATTGTTTCATCATTATCTACCCCTACATTTCTAACAATTCGTACTCTGCTGCCCGAAATTAGACTAGTAATGCTGCCATTTGCTGTAACCGGTTCAACATAATAACTCTCATCATTAGATTGAAATCTCACGAAGTCTGGATGATCAGAACCACCTCTGCTTACATAACAACCGTGCAAAGTCGTTGTAGTGTCTTGCCCGTCAACATAACCGACTGATGTTGCGTAGTCTGCGCCCTCTTCTATAACAAAATCAGGCCAGTTAAAAGGGTTTTTACTGTGATAAGTCGCATCCTGAGAAAGGTTATAATTCCACTCTCTTAGAATGTCTTCTGCTGTATTTGTACCACCGTCCTGAATCTCATAATCAAACGACTTACCACCAACTACTTTAGGGCTTGCTGTATGGTCTACGACTGTTAAAGTTATAGCAGGATCACCCGTTGCCGCTGTCATGGCTTCAGGCTCCATGCCTACTGTATATTCGTACGATTCTAATTCGGTTAATCCCAGACCATTGAGCACATTTGCTCTTGATTCATAATAACCGTTGATATGGTATTCAATAACTAAATGCGTTGAATAGTCATAATCTGGTGTACCATCTCCATTAGCGTCTTCATAGAATTTAAATATTTGATCTACTGCGCCTGTAGCTCTTAAATCTGTTGTAGTTGATCCGTCTACTTGTTGATATTCGCCTTGCCCGCCTGCTGGTATCGTTCCTGCTGATTTGATTGAACACCATTTACCTATTACTTGATCACTAGTATTTTCCCACTGCATTCCTGCTCCTTTCCAATGATCTAAATCATCAATTGTGCAACCATCTAGAAAGTCTATTCTATCAGGGCCAATAGCTTTTAGATTAAACTGAGTATTAGCCAATGTTGATTGGGCTATAAACTCAGCTATCAATGCAGAATAAATGCTTCTTCCCTCTTCCCTGGTAACAAGTGTTAAAACCTTTGTTGTTCTATTGTATGTAATATTTGTTGTATAAGCTAAACCGTGACTAGAGGCGTAAATTGGATCTAATGTTTGTGATACTGAAATAGGAATAACTGAATTTCCAGCTGTTACACCTGCTACACGAATAGGCAAATACCCCGCTTTCATTATCGTGTAATCAACGTCTTGATCAGCAGAATAAACCTCGCTCCACGATTCGCTTGTAGCTGTTGAGTTATTTCGTTGTATTTCTGTTTGTGTGCCAGTCTCAAAAATTACGACTTGTGAACCAGCGACTAAACCTGTAAATGATAAGCCTGTGTTAACTGTTGGTGTTACGATTGTCAGTGTTCCTGCTCCGGGTACGCCGTTAGTACCATCATGCACACTCAGGCTAGTAGCTGATTGAATCTCAAAATCTGTTGTACCTGTATATTCAATATCATAAGTGTTGCCAGACACTGTAAGATTTGGATCAGTTGACCAAGTGCCACTCTGATCACCTGTTATTTTTACTGCTGACTGACTGGCTCCGACTGCATTGAGAAACTGGCTATTCTTTAGTTTGTTAAACTCTACTTCAGTGCTAACCGTAAAGTACGCAGTCTCAGCGCTTGGTAGTTCTGTGAATGTATTACCACCAGTTAGTGTAGTGCCTATCGTGCCTGTGTAGCCAAGGCATCCAGAAAAGGTCCAACCAGTGACTGATCCACCAGTAAATACTGGCGTAGCGTTAACAACAGTCGCTAGACCTGTAGCTGTACCTGAAGCAAGAATACATTGATGGTAATCTCCGAAATTCCACGTATTCGCCTTGATGGTGCAATCCGAATCCATCGTGCCGGATAATGCGCCGGAGTCTATTTTAGATTGCGTCCTACCGTTTATAACGTCTTGAGCGGAAGGCATTTCTATTGACTGGGCAGATGAATCCCATACAGTTGTATTAGTACCGTCCCCAATAGACCAAGACTGCGTTATGTAATATTGCCCAGTTGACTGATCAAGCTGCCTCTGAACTGTATTTAAGCCACCATTTTGAGCAATTCGATACGCGGTATCAAAACTGACAGGTCTTGTAGTGTTGCCGCCAACTAGTTTTATTGCTTCGTCAAGTGAGTACAGTGGATACATCAAGTAGGTCTCGCTGTACACCCCACTCTTCACCCTGCCTCCTAAAATGACATGACTGACTGCTGATGATCCAGGCCAAGTACCCTCTTCTGAGTCTTCATAGCCGCCATCAATATCTATGATGCTTAGTGTTTTGGTGTTTATCTTTGGCGTGGTGTCCCATCCCTTTATCTTCCAAACTAATGCAGCAGCAGCCGTATCATCGTATAGCCCAAAGTAAGTGCAGTAATCATCGTAAGTATCAAGAACCCGATTACCAGCGAAGTAGACTCCAAGGCTTAAAATCTTCCCCGACAGATCCTTATCATCCGGAAACGGACAAGCAACTATCTGTAAATCTCTATCGTATGTTGTTGAAACAGTGAGGTTGTTACAAAAAAAACCGCCACTATAGTATTCATCAAATAAGCTGGCCCGTGAGTTTAGTATGCTTAAGCTAGCGCTAGTAACATTATCAACCAGGGTAAGGCCATCAATTGTTCCGATTGTTGCCGCTAGGTCTGCATCTACTTGCCCCTGACTGCTAAAGTTATGTCCCGCTGCAAATACCGCTGTCGCTGGCGTATTTGGGCAATACCCTTCAAGGAGGCCATCGCCAGATGTGATCTCTATTACCGTGTACACATACCTGTCTACAGCCCCGCCGTTTATTGTCTGAATAGCTGATACATTAGCTGATACATCTTGATGCGTATAAAAGGATACAGATCCTATATTGCTATCAGGTGCTACTAGCCCACCGTTGAAGTAGCCTATTGGTGGTAGTGCTTGAGTGCTACCGCCACCTACAGCACAAAATAGTAGTAACGACTTTGCATCACCCGACACAGTTAACGCTGGAAATGTAGGGTCACCTGTGGCAGAACTGTCGTATTTTGTTGCTGTTAGATACGAGCCTTGGTCAGTCAGATTAGCCCCTTCAATAACATACCAATGATACGTTAGCCTGGGAGCGTTATCGTTTGTTGTTATTGTGGTTGTCCTTATGGGCGTAGCCAGACCTACATGAGTGTAGGTATATAAGTCTTCACTGCCGGTAATAAAGTCCTCAAGAGTTAAGTCAGCCGCGCCAGTTATCGTGCTAGAGTCAACACCAATAAAGATTACAAGAAGCTCATTCTCTAAGTGTACTGGTACAGGGAACGTGGCTGAACCCAAAGCTGCTCGTAACGATCCTGATTCTAGCTTTCGTGGATACATCTATTTCTTCCTACCATGTAGCGCAGCACATTGCCCTTGTATCTTAGCAATGCTATCTTTTATAAATGTCATTACGCTCTCCAGACCTTAAGGCCAATAGCAGCCAGCACGACAGATGACGTTAAAAAGTCCATAGCTAACACAAGTACTACCAACTCACTTGTTAAATGAGTTGGTATATCTATTGTATAAGTTAGAGCTGAATCAAACCCAAATGAATAAACTTTTGAAACCTGACCCATTACAGCAAACTAACCCCAGCAGCTAAAAAGAAAGGACTCACTATGGAAGTCTCGTAGGTCGTGGCATAGTTTGGACAATTTGCATTAACAAACTATTGTTAACATCTAATTTTTTATTGACTACTTCATCCAGTTTTTTAATAGTTCTGTTCAGGCTATTTTTATCTGCATCATGGAGTTTTTGTATTTCCCTAAGTCTGCTGTGTATATTTGAAAAAGTTAATTTAACAGTTTCTTTGCTGATTTTGCTTTTATTACTAAGTTCAACTGCATCTACTCTATAAAACATTACAGATATGCCTACAACCATTGGCAGTACAAATCCTACTATTGCTACAGCAAGTGTTCCATATTTCTGCAACCATGTAGGTTCTCTCTTAGCTTCTTCGTGCATAGTATGTATCTCAGCTTGAAGTTCACTAATAATATCCATGTTCTCTCTGCGATTAGTGTTGTCATGGTCATCTGGATTATAGTTCAT
>Ga0233415_10000580_pt1 | contig 16938 bp, 19 predicted proteins | sample Na_anoxic_12_MG_FD_188631 | JGI IMG/M metagenome (GOLD analysis project Ga0233415, IMG submission 188631) | Seawater microbial communities from Saanich Inlet, British Columbia, Canada - Na_anoxic_12_MG | ecosystem: Environmental > Aquatic > Marine > Inlet | place: Canada: British Columbia... | reverse complement strand
AATTGAAAAGAAGGATATGACTATGTTAAAACTTGATTTTCAAGTTTTAATGAGAAGTGAAGATCCTGATGTGGTTTTATATCGTAATAAATGGTTAGATTATAGTTTAATAGTTACAGAGCACATAATTGAGGATCGGGACATTACAGAGATACTGGCTCAGCATATAAAGATATTTAGAAATGTCAATTATTCTAGAGAATTAAGCAGTGAGGAAGTAATGTTATGTCCGAGTTTTATGACTCGAAAATTTTTAAGGTTTGCATATGAGGATGGATTTAATAAGGTTTGTGATATGGCTAGTCCAGGTATTAAAAGTAATGATAGATTGGAGGCGTTGGGGTCTTTATTAACTATATGTTGTACTTGTTTTGGTGCTGAGTTAAATGATCTTTATGGATTTGCTTTTCGTAATATTATGAGTAAAGATTTGACTCCGGTAGCTGAAAATTTTCACAATTTTTTATGGAGTAATGGAATATATGCAAATACTATATTTGATATAGATTTAATGAAAAAGATAGACATGGAAGAAGTTTGCAATAGGGTTAAAAGGGCTTCTAAATGGTTTTATAGTATTTTAACTTTTCATAATGATTTACCTAAAGGGATTTTAAAAGGACAATTATTTGATTGTATGATTTTTTTACTGAAAAAAATAGAGAAAGGTATATTAACAGATAATTTTGTTTATGCTAGCGGGAATTTAGAAAAAATGTATGAATGGTTTGTGAAATATATGGATAATAGATTTGTATATCTAAAAGAAATTGGAAGCAATGATAGCTCTTGTCGAAAAGATGCTATAGAAAGAAGGCATAATTTAGCCGAAACAACATGGCAACAATTTTTTCAGGATGAGATTAGGAATAAAAAGATTTCTGCTCTAGATAAAAGAAAAGCACTTATAAAATCTCAAGCAAGGTGTAAATATAGCGGAGAGAGAATAAGGGAGGACAATTTTGCAGTGGATCATATTATTCCCAAATCTTATTCTGAAGAAACTAAATATATGGTTATTTCGGAAACAGCTAATACTATAAAAGGGGGTGTTCATCCCGATTTCGTAGAAACATACATAAAAGTAGTAACGCAGGAAGATTGTGATGTTCATCGAAGAGATGATGCGAAAAGGGTTAAAAAAGGAGTAGAGTCAAAGAATATTTTAGAAGAGCTAAAATAGCTTTCAAGGAACGATAGAGTAGATTTTATAATTTTGAAAATGATGAAGGTCTTGGGCCTTCTATAGTTCTTCTTTTTTTATTTTCATTTATACAATGATATAGATGGGGATATTGACAGTCCTATGCTCAAGTATGAGCAATAACCTTTCCTATGCTCTCATAGAGCATATTATCAAAATTTTATTGAAAAGTGAAAATATTCAGTATATATTAGATACATTAAATTTAGGAGAATAAAAATGTCTTTTTGTAAAACATGTCATGAATTTATTTACACTTCTAGTCATATATGTCCTCCAATGTGGGAGTGCAGGATAGGTGATGATGAGGAAGGATTTGAATATAAGTCATATGGTAATTCTGAAAGTGAAGCAGCTGAAAAGTTGGCTGAGATAAAAGAATCGGATTGGGATTATGTGTTTGTTGAGGATGGGGGAGTTAATATTGATGTGAGGAATCCTGAAACAGGAAAAGTAAAAAGTTTTTATGTTTCTGCTGAGCAGACGATTAGTTACTATGCTTCTGAAAAAAAGAAAGAGTAGAGCATGGGCTTGAAGAAGGTCTGGTTTAATTGGCATTGTTATCATTGTAGTCACAGAAATAGGATAAGCTTTCCATTTCAATTTGAGATACCCAGTAATTATACAGCTATATGGGAATGTGATCGTTGTGGAAGAGAGTCTAAAATAAAGTTAGATCTTAGAGTTAATGATTATATAAAACCCGAATCATTTAAAATAAAAAAGAAGAAAAAGGACGAAGGGACTAAGAAGGATAGGGGATATAGAAATGATAGAGCAAGAGATATATTGTAAGGAATTATGCAGACATTAGTTTGTAGTTCCTGAGAATCTTCTACCCTTGTGGCAGAGGAGGTTCAAATTATTTACAATAAATATGATTTTGGTGGGCATGTTGAGAGGATAAAAGAGAAACATTTTGATTGGTCTAAAAGACAATTAGAATGTTGTCTTTATTAGCAAGGGACAGCCCGTAAACAGTTAAGGGGAAGATTGAGGCATTTAGACAGGCGTATTCTAGTTTGTTTATTGTGGCTTGTCCTGAGGCTTCTGGAGTTAATTTAACAGCCACTATGAAACAGATAAGAATAGAATTGGAATGGCCTCCTGAGAACTATACATATCAGGTAGTTTTAGCGGGGACTAATATAAAGTAAATAAATATTTTTTACGATATTTGAGTATGTCTGAGAAAAAAAGAAAAGTTTTTTTTAAAAATTATCAAAGTCCTGGTGATCTTTTAATGCTGACCGCAGCGGTTAGAGATCTTAAAATATCTCATCCTGATATTGAGATAGGTGTTGATACTGCTGCTTTTGAGATATGGGAAAACAATCCTTATATCACTAAAATGAATAGAAATGAAGCAGATGTAGAATTTTTTAAAGTAGATTATCCTTTGATTAATAATAGTAATGAAGGGCAATATCATTTTATTCATGGTTTTAGGAAAGATATCGAGGATAAGTTAGATTTAAAAATTAAACCTACTAAATTTAAAGGAGATATTCACATAAGCGATGAAGAGAAATCGTGGATGTCTCAAGTTGAAGAAATGGGAATAAAAGATAATTTTTGGATTATTAATTCTGGAATTAAATATGATTTTACAGCAAAAACTTGGAATCCTTATTATTATCAAGAAGTTGTAGATTATTTTAAAGGAAAGATAATTTTTGTTCAGGTTGGGTCAAAAGAGCATTTTCATCCTTTACTAAATAATACTATTAATTTAATAGGGAAAACAAATTTAAGACAACTGATTAGATTAGTATATCATTCAGTGGGGGTTCTATGTCCTATCACTCTTCTTATGCATCTTGCTGCGGCGGTAGAATCTAGACATGGGTTGTTAAATCGTCCTTGCGTGGTTTTAGCAGGTGGCCGAGAACCTTCTGTGTGGGAAAAGTACGGGCATCATAGGTTTATGGAGACTAATGGATGTTTATTATGTTGTAATTCTGGAGGTTGTTGGAAAAGTAGGTGTAGCAAGGTGGGAGATGGAGATAAAAAAGATAATGATGAAGAATTATGTCTTTATCCTATTGAGGTAGATATAGAATTTAAAGGTTCTAAATTAAGAGTTCCAAAATGTCTTTATATGATAAAACCTAAAGATGTAATAAGAGCAGTTGAGATGTATTACGATGGAGGTGTTTTGGAATATAATAGTAGTATAAATAAAGTGTAACAAAATTAAATATTTTAATCAAGAAATTAATATTAGTCAATTACCTCCACCATAAAGGTGGAGGCTTGTAGGGTTTTCTGAGATAATACTATGAAAATAACAGTTTTTTCAAAATTTAATATGGCTGGAGGATCAGAATTTCGTTGTGTAGAGTTGGCGAATGGTATATCTAAATTTACGAGTCATGATGCCTTTTTATTGGCTGAGAAAAGCATGCCTTCTAAACTTTTGAATTATATTGATAAAAATGTTAATATAATAGAAAATTGTTTTGTAACTCTTGAGTATTTTTATGAGTCGGATATAATTATTGTTGTAAATACGGATTCTCGAGATTTCTCTACTTTAGATTATTGGTTAGGGAAATCTCCTAATCATAGTTTTAGTATGGATATAGATAGGTTAAAAGGTAAGAAAATGTTTTTTCTTTATAATTTTATTGTTAGTCCATCTAGACATTTAAATCAATTATCAGATCTTGGAATAGATGTAAATATTCTAACAACTAATAGTAAGTTTTTTGATGAGATTACTAAGCAAGATAGATATGAATATGTTAGGCATATGCCTCGTTATATATTAGAAAGTCCAATAGATCCAAATAGATTAAATATCTTTGTAAGAGAATCTAAAGAGAAAATTTGTTTTGGTATGCATTCGAAAAGATTAGGGAATAAATGGAATGATGAGTGGGAGAAGCTTATTAAGGAAGTTAATAAGAGATATACTAAAGAACAAGTAGAATTTAGATTTATGGGAGCGAAGAATGATTTAAGAAATAAAATTAAAGGAATAGAAAATGTCACATGTTTGAAGGAAGATGAAGAATCAGTAAAAGATTTCCTCTCTAAGATAGATGTTTTTTTATTTTTCCCTGATTGGAAAAGAGAAGAACCTTGGGCAAGGGTTATAGCAGAAGCAATGGTTTCTGGTTGTCCTGTTATAGCTTTGGATAAAGGGGGGACGAAGGATCAGGTATTAAAATATAATAATGGTTTTTTATGTAAAAAATATGATGATTATTATAGGCATGTTGTTTATTGTATGGAGCATAAAGATAAGATTTCTGTAATGAGTAAAAATTCAATAAGAATATCCAAGGGTTTTTATAGTGAACAGGTTGTTCATAAGTTAATTAAGATTTTAGATCAATAGGGACATATTTATGAAAGATATTTATACTACAGGGCATGAGTATGAATTTGAGAATTATGGACTTGACATATATCCAGAAAATTTCTTTGATGATTTTGTAGATATTGGAGGGTGTTATGGAACTATATCTTTTATGATAGCTGGAAGAAATTCTGATGCTCGAGTTTTTTGTTATGAGCCTTCTGAAAAAGAATTTGTTGATTTGAAGAAAAAAGCTTTAATATATTCTAATATTTTTCCAATAAATAGGTGTTTAGGTAATGGAAAAGAATTGTTTATTAATTCAAGAAAAGCAGGGCAACATACTTTTATGGAGACTAAAAATGAAGATTCTAAAAAACAATATTCTAAACCTTCTAATACTGTGAAAGAGATATTTAATATTAATAAGATAGACACTAGTAATAAATATGGATTGAAAATAGATTGTGAGGGTGGAGAAAGATTTTTAATTGACGATCATGATGCTGAGGAAATAATAAGAAAGAGTTGTCATTTGGCTATGGAGATTCATTTTAATCATAAGGAATTAAAACAACATTTTTGGTTTAGAGATTTTCCTTATTTTGTAGTTTATAATGATTGGGTTCGTGATAATTTTTCTGACACTCATAATATTAAATATTGGAAATCAAGAAGAAAATCAGGAGTGGGGGTTTACGTCTTGACTAATAAAAGAAATAATTATGAAAAAATTTCATCATAGGGGATCTTTAGGAGATATAATTTATAGTTTGCCTTCGATTATATCTTCTGGTGGAGGGATTTTATATTTAAGAAAAAAGTTTCATTATGATTTTTTAAAACCTCTATTAGTAAAACAAAATTATATTAGTGATGTTTTTTGTGAGGAGGAATTATCTGAAATAGAATCTCATGATGCTATGAGAGATATTATTAATTTAGATGAATTTAGAAAAATACATAAAAGAGATTTGCATAAGCATTTAGTTAGTTGTCATTTAGAAGTTTTGAATCAAACTTTTGATTTGTCTCAATCATGGCTTTTTAATATAGAAGCAAAATTTAAAGCAAAGATAATTATTAATAGAACTTCTCGATATCATGACAAAGAAGAGGTAAGGTGGAAATTATTAAAAAAGTATAAGAGAGATTGTTTATTTATAGGTTACAAAAAAGAGTTTAAGAAATTTGGATTAAATGTTTCTTTTTATCAGTGTGAAGATGCACTTGAAATGGCTCAGATTATTAAAGGTAGTAGTTTATTCATTGGTAATCAATCAGTTGGTTTTGCTCTTGCGGAAGCTATGAAACACTCAAGAGTATTGGAAGTTTTTTATGATAAAAATAATTGTCAACCTCAGAGTTCTAATGGTTATACTTATTTAACAAATAAGATAATAGAATCTTATATTAAGGACAGTGATGAGCAGGATAACTAAAGCTGATATTAAAAATAATTTTACTTTAAGAACTATTTTTAGCAAGCCCAGCAAGACAATAATTTTTTTACCTAATTACGGAGAATTTGGTTCTACTATTTACAAGCTTGTTAGGATAGTGCATTTCTATAATGCTTTTAAAAAGATTGTTTGTTGTAAAAGAGGTGAGGAAGTTCTTTTTCCAACAGCAGATGAATTTTATTATGATTGGGAGGATAAGGTAGAAGATGTTCATAGATGGGGATTTTTTACTAAAAAGAAAATTCAGGGGGTAAAAAATCACAGGTACAGAGAGTATCAAAAAATGATAGCTGTTGATTTTGATAGAATAAAATCTAAATTTGGTTCAGATTGTAATTATGTTCATTTATGGAAGTTCAATAAGGATCATAGTTTTGCTTTTTATGCTCATCATTTAAGGGTCGATTTAAAACCTAAGATTTTAAAAAATATACGAGCCGATATTATAATAACTCCGAGATATAGAAAATCCAGGACTGAAAATAATTTTTTAGAATGGGATAAATTAATAAATATTTTTAATAAAAATGGATATACAGTTGGATGTATAGGGTCTAAAGAGCAGTCATTAGATATAGAAGGTAGTTATGTCAATTCCTGGTCATATGAAGATAATTTAAGTGCCATATTGGAGTTGATGAATAATTGTAAAATATTTTTAGGGTTAGATACAGGGGTATCTCATTTGGCTTCGATGTTATCTATACCAATGATAGTTTTTTCTCATTCTAATCAAAAACATTATTTAACATGGATGATGAGAAACTCTACTACTAATTATTTTTTAGATTTAGGAAAAAGTGTTAAAAATAACGATATAATTACAAATAGTGTTTTGGGGTATTTGAATAAATGAATAAAGATGGTAAGGATAAGTTAATAGAAGGGAGCAAATTCTCTTTGTATAAAGAATATGTAAAGTTGCAAGTATTTAAACCTTCTAATATGTTTAAAGAAGAAAAGGGTTTAAAGAGGCATTCTGTAAAAGTTATTTGCTGATAAAAGAAAAGTTTCTCAATTTTGGTTAATTTTTAGAATATAAATAAATGAAAATAAATTATTTTGATCTTGGAGTCTGTTACGGCAGAGAAATTGGCATTATGGAAGAGAAAATACTTCCATTTCTTAAGATTGAAGAATATAAGATATTTGGGTTTGAACCTTGTCAAGGTTGTTTTGATAATTTAAACAAGAGATATAAAAATAATAATGTGTCTTTAATAAAAGCGGCTATATCTAATCATAATGGCAGGAGTTATCTTTATCATAGTTTTAAGAGTGGAGGAAAGTACACTCCAATCGGCAATTCTTTATTTGCTACTAAATACAATGTAAAAGAAGATGATTATGAAGAAGTAGATTGTATTTTATTTTCTGAGTGGTTATTAAAAAATGTTCCTACCTATAAGGAAGATTTTAATATAATTAGGACTAATATAGAGGGTGCTGAATGGCATTTATTTAACGATTTAAAAAATAATAATTTATTTAAATATATAAATATTTTTTGTGGTTCAAATCCAGAAGAAGAAATGGCAAAAGTAAAAGAGTTGGAAGGCAATATCCCTGATTTAAATTATATGTTTGAAAAATATAATATAAAGGTGCATACTTTCGCAGATTTGCCTCATGTTGATAGAATGATAAGAACGATAAATGATGAATTACCTGAAGAGAATAGAAAAGTTATGCCAAATAAAAAAGCTATATATTTAGTTATACTTGGAGGATATGATGAATTAAGGGAGCCGGAAGTAATAACTTCTGGATGGGATTATATTTGTTTTACTAATAATGAAAAACTAAAATCAGATGTTTGGCAGATGAGAAAACTTGAGATAGATCCATTTTTAAGTAATGCTAAATTGAGTAGGAAGGTTGTAACTTTATTTCATAAATATCTTCCTGAATATGATATAACAATTAAGACGGATGGATATACTACAATTAAATGCGATCTTAATGAGTTTATAGAAAAATATTTTTTAGGAAAAGGTTTTCCTATATCTGTTTTACAGCATCCAAGTAGAAATACAATTTATGGTGAAGCAGATAGTTTTATTAGAGAAGGAAGAGAACCTTGTGGGGTTGTTAAGAGGCAAATTGATTGTTATGAAAAAGATGGTATTCCTAATAATGTGAGATGTGGAGCAAATACTATAATAATTAGAAAATCAGGAGTAAAAGAGTTAGAGAGATTTTGCGAATTATGGTGGGATGAAATTTTAAGACATTCGGCCAGAGATCAAATAAGTTTTATATATACTCTCTGGAAAAATAGTGGAATTGTTAAGGTTCAATGGCTTCCATGGAAAATTTTTGTAGATTTATTCTGGGATTGTAGTGTTCATCATATTCCATTGCCAGATATCGAAGCTAAAAGAAAAAATCCGATAATTTTAAAAGGATTGAAAAAATTATGTAAATATATCAATAGCCCCGAATCAGTTTTGATAGAGGTGGGATCTTATTTAGGGCAGAGTACAGTAATTCCCGCTTTATATTTCAAACAGGTATATGCTATAAATACATGGGATGGCATTAGGGATATAGAAAGAAATTTTGACTGGATAAGAAATAAAACAAATAATATAGTAAAGTTTAGACAAGATTATAAAGAAGCTCTTTGTGAATTCTCTGATGGATCTGCTGATATAGTTTATATTAATATGATGGATAATATAGAGGATAAGATTAAATTATGGTTGCCAAAAATAAGAAACAAAGGATATATATCTGGAGAGAGATACTTTGATTTTAAAAGTATAATAGATAACCTTATCGGCATTCCAGATAAAGTATTTTATAACAATGTTTGGATAAAAAAAAAGGAAAATAAGAATGGGGAAAAATAATGATTTTGGTTATGGAACAATGACTAATGTTGATGTTAATCAAATAGAAAAATCTTTAACTCTTTTAAAAAAAACATTTAAGGATAAGCATGTTAATTTATTAGAAATAGGACTTGATAAAAGTAAAACTGCAAGAGCTATTCATAAGAAGTTACCAGAATTAGGAATAACAGATTATACTTACTGGGCAATTGATGCTAATCCTAAAACTTCATTACCTTTTAAAGAATGTAAAATGATAATTGGAAAATCAGAAGAGGTTTTTAATCAATTGCCATTATTGCACTGGGTTTTTATAGATGGATGTCATTGTTCTAATCATATAATGTTAGATTTTTTAAATTATGGATATAAGGTTGTTAAAGATGGTTTTTTATTGTTTCATGATACAGGGCCATACTCCCAAGGACATCATTATCAAAGACATGGACCAAACGAACCTGATTTTTATATTGCTGCAGAAAAAGCATTTGAAAAATTGGATATTTTTAATCGTTTAGATTGGACTCATATTAGTAGTGATTATGATGACAAGAATACGGAGTGGGGAGGAGTAAGTATTTTTCAAAAAATTAAGGAGCATGAGATAATGATAAGTTATAAAGCCAAAGAGGGGCAAGACAGGTGGGTTGTAAAAAAATTAAATAAAAAAAGAAATGGATATTTTGTTGATGTTGGAGCAAGTGGTGGAGTTGTCAATAGTAATTCTTATGCATTAGAGAAGGATCTTGGATGGGAGGGTATTTGTGTTGAACCAAATCCTCTTTTAAGAGCATTTCAAAGTTTGAAAGATAGCAGAGATTGTATTTGTGAAAAATTGTGTATTTATAATAAAAAGGGAGAAGTTGATTTTCTTGCTAGGGGAAGAAAAATTGAAAGCTCTGGTATTTATGGAGATTGTTCAAGTGTTATAATAAAACATATGGTAGAAGATCGTGGACATGGACTAATTAAAGTTCCATCTATAACTCTTCTGGAGTTACTGGAAAAATATAATGCTCCAAAAGTTATTGATTATATAAATATTGATACAGAAGGATCTGAATGGGAAATATTAAAAGATTTTGATTTTGACAAATATACCTTTTTAACTATGACAGTAGAGCATAATTATTTTGAGGGAACTAATTGGGACGAAAAAGAAAAAGTTAAAAAAGAGAATATTAGAAAACTTCTTTTAGAGAAGGGTTATATTATTGATAAGGAACTTCCATGGGAAGATTGGTGGATACATAAATCTATTTTGAAAGATAAAAATGAGTAGAAGAATTTGGGATAGGGTTTTTAATAACCCAGTAACTAAACAATACAAAATATCTTTTTGTACAACTTGTATGGATAGGTTGTATAATTTAAAAGAAACTCTTCCTAAAAATATTGAAGATAATAAAGTATATTCTAATGTTGAATTTATTATTTTAGATTATAACTCTAAAGACAAATTAAAAAAATGGATGAAGAAAAATATGAAGAAACATATAAAATCGGGGAAAGTTGTTTATTATCGTACAATAGAACCTAAATATTTTAGCATGGCACATTCTCGTAATATAGCTTTTAAAGTTGCTACTGGGGATATAGTAAATAATCTTGATGCAGATAATTTTACATCTCATCCTGATATTCCTATAGATGAATGTTGGGCATCTTATCTTAATCGGATGGCTAATGACTGCCCTGAAAAAGTTATATTTGCAAAAGGCAAAAAAGGAATGAGAGGCAGAATTGGATTTTATAAAAAAGAATTTATAGAGTTGTTAGGAGGATATAATGAAGATCTTTTAGGTTATGGTCATGATGATCATGATTTGGTTAAGAGGGCCTGGGCTCAAGATTTTATAATGTATTGGTGGGGAGGGCAATACTATAGTAGAATTAAAACTTCTAATCGCGAAAGGAATCAAAATATGGAGAGAAGGTGGAAAGAAACAGAGAATGAGAATAAAGTTAAGTCAGCTAAAAATATAGAGGCAGGTTTATTTAAAGCTAATCAGGGGAAGCATTTGGGAAAGGCTAATCTTATTAAGAATTTTTCGGAAGAGATAGTAGTATGAAAAACTTTATGGTAGCAAATGTGAGTAAGCACGGACGTTATAAATTAGAAAATATAAGTCTTCTAATTAATGCTCAAATAGAAAATAGTCTGGAGGTTGGCTGGGATCTCAAAGATATAATTCTTTTAGCTAATTTCGATTATAAGTTTATGGGAGTTAAAGCTATTAATACTTCTCTTAATAAAAAATGTCTAACAGGGAGTAAGATGTATGGAATGAGGTATCTGTTTGACAATAATTTAGTGAATGATGTTATTTGGGCTCATGATTTAGATGCTTGGCAAAATGTCCCTTTTTATTGTCCTGATTTTAAGGATATAGGAATAACTTGCTATAGCACTTCTAAATATAATGGAGGAAGTATTTTTTGGAAAGCATCTGCTAAAGATATAATTTATAAAATAATCGGAGAGATAGAGAGCAACAGAGAGAATAAAGAAGAGCCTACTTTGAATAGAATTTTAAAATCAAAACAATATAAAGAGAGAGTAACTAATGTGGATAACACTTTTAATGTCGGTTGTTCAGGATATGTTAAAAGATGGGCTAGAAGTATAAAACCTATAAGAGTTTGTCATTTTCATCCCTATAATAGAATAGCGTGGGAAACTCACGGGCTAGATAGAAATGGGATAGGAAGAATTTGTGTAACTGATAGATTAAAAAAAACTTTGAAGAAATATTATAATTTAGCTACAGAATTAAGTGAAGGGGGAAAACAAGCACAAGAAGAGAGAAAAGAAAAAAATAAATTAAAAGTTAAAGAGATAGAAGAGTCCGAGGATAATAATATTTAGAAAGACCTTACTCTAAAAGATAGAGAATATCAATGTGGCTCCTGTGGAGCCAATATTGACAGAGATTATAATGCTTCTCTAAATATATTAAGAGAAGGATTAAGAATTTTAAACAAGAACTGTCGGGACGACAGTGATAGCTCAGTAAATATGCAGACATTAGTTTGTAGTTCCTGAGAATCCTCTACCCTTGTGGTAGAGTAGGTTCAATTTCTTTGTTCTACTTTTGCTCCGACAGAGGCACGTAAAAGCAATAATCCTGATAAGCTGTCGTTGATAGTATATTGAAGTTTATCTGAATTCTCTGATTTAAGAATAAGTGGTTCAGTAAATTTAGTATATGCAGTAAGAAAAGTATTTGTTCCATCATAAATGAAATTTTCTATATTAGTGTGGGGGAATTGAAGTACATCGGATATTTGTTTAATTATTATTGTCTGTGTAATTTCTCCATCTTGAATTCTTTGATATTGAAGGCCAGAAGATAATGCAGATTCTCCTAAAATTTGATCATATGAAAGAGCTAGCCCTGTTGTGTTTTCAGTTCCATCGGCTAACTCTGTCACAGTTGCGTCGTAAGCGTCTGCTATGACAAATGTTTGATCTATACAGTGTAACCATGTCCCTAATTCTGGTTCTACTATAAATTTTTCTGCATTAGTTTCTTCTTCTATTCCTTCAAAGGCGATGTCATCTAGATATATTTTAGGGCTTTTGCCTTCTTCTCCAGTAATCTCGATTCTTATTGCATCTAGAGTTTGTCCTGTTAGTGCCATATCTGATAGTGGAATAGTTATTTTGTGCCAAATATCAAAAACATTCCATGTAAAATAATTTTCTAAATTAATGCTATTCCCTATAATTGTTCCACCTGTTGCGCTCCATCCGTATATTGATATACTATCTCCTGCTGCCCAATCTTTATCAACATATATCCAAATTATTAAGTTGTTATAATCAGCTAGATCAAAATCAGATCCTCTTGCAATTTGAAGAATATCATTTTGATCTCCATTATCATATCTTATGCTAAGAGAGCCACCTACTGTATGATTTTGATCTCCACTTGCAATAGTCCATTTCCCTCCAACAATGATAGAAGCTGTCCAATATGCGTTATCGGTTCCGTTGTGGATATTTTCGGTAAGAGAAACTGTTAGTTCTATATTCATATCTATACCATAGATAGAAGATGTAAAAAACTTTATTGTATTTTCATATTTTTTTAGTGGATGAGTTGCTACTACTAATGCATTGCTATTGTCTATGTCATTGTGAGTGACGACATGAGCATTTTTGTGATTCTTGGGATCTGTTATATAGTTATCTATTCCCATTATTAACCTTAATGATAATAGAAAGTTAATGATGCCTCTGTTAAGATGCCACCATTTCCTGCATAAATTGTTAAAATATTATTTTTAGGAATAATTATTGTTGGGGCCCATTTAAAAACATGATCTTTATCATCTGCGGGAATTCTTAGTCTATCAAACAGCGTTCCTCCAGACATTCCTGTAATTCTTGCTGCTCCTAAGAATGTTCCAGTTGCTTGTTTTCCTGAATTTAAATTCATATTAATAGGAGTTGCGTTATTCCCTCCAATAGGAGTTCCTATTTGCTTGAAATATATATCTATATATTCTGCTTCATCAGCCCACATTCTGACTGATGTTATAATTAAATTATTTTCATCTGTATTTTTAATATAAAATATACATGGAGATCCCAAATCTGCACTAGGATTTTGATTGTCAGAGGTAATTGGAGAAAATAGAGTATAAGCTTCTTCGTGTTCTTTATTAACATGTTGTGATTCTGTTTCGGTTATACATTCTGTTTGTAATCTATTTTCATCATTTACTTTAACGGTTCTGCCTGATCCTGTTCCATCTTCTATTAAAATAATACACCGTCCTTTCTTTTAATATTGATATAATTAGCTTTTAAGTATTATAAATTATATTTTTAGTCATGTTCCCAAAAAACAATAGTAGCCACAGTTTGTGTGCCAGTTGTTGCTGCATTTACTTTTATTGTTAAGATATTACTACGACCTAATATTAGAGCATCATCATAATTTTTGTCAAAAGAACCTGCTCCAGAAAGCCTAATAGTCCCTATAGACTCTCCTTCTGAAAAAGTTAATCCTGGACCTTCATAACAAATTGCTACAGAAGTTAAGGAGGATGTTAGATTTAAATTTGTAGGAATTTTTTCAGTTCCACTTTCGTTAACTGTCTGATTTACCCATATTCCAAATTTTGTTAATCCTGTAGAAGGTTCTGCTGTTGAAAATGTGATACTATTTATATGTAAATGATTTGTCCCATTATTTTTAATATATCCTAGATTTTCTGTTGTTCCTCCAGATGCTTGTGATATTTGTAAATTAACTGAAAATACTTTTTTATCATCTCTTGAGACATAATATATTCTTCCATTGCTTTTTGCTGATACATCTAATCTATTAGTATCTGATACTCTAGCTTTTTTGCTTGTCCCTTTCCCATCTTCTATTACTGACATAATACACCTTATCTTTCTTTCATGAATCCTAACATATTAATAGAACCTTCTCCTGTTTCTTCGCCTTTTAAATTCATAGATATAGTATTGTGTGTTCCTAATATAAAAGCTCCATCGGTCATATAATGAGCAGGATTTTTATTAAAAGTCCAATACATTGCTGTATTTCCTGCTGTATGCCCTGTCATTCCATCTCCTATCTCATCCCAATATAAAACAGTTAAATCGGCAGTGTTGGCTGATCCTAGATTTAAATTTCCTGCTTCACTTGTTGTAGTATTAGTATCTGGCACTGTGTCTCCAAAAGCTAATTCTCCGTAACATGGCCTATTAAAATTAGTTGATCCACCATTCCAGTTAAACCAAAAATCAGTAATATAAAATTCTAGAGTAGAAGATAAATTTTTAATAAATAGCATTCTTCCTCCAGTTGTAGTTATTGTTAACATAGGAGTAGAGATACCAAACGCTGTTTGGTCATAATGACTTCTATGTGCTAATAAGCTTTCTGTTGTAGCTAGAGCGTGTAGATTGCCCTCATTGTCTATTTGGGCTTTATACCCTTGTCCTTTACCATCTTCTAAAATAAAACCCATATTCCATTCCTTATAATTTATTTTTATAAGCATGAGCATCTACTTCTGACAATTTAGTATTTGTCATTATTTCTAGTTGCTCATTAAACTTTTTTAATTCTTTCAATATTTTTTGGAAGAGTATTGCTTCTTCTAAAGAGTAAGTTAATAACTTATTATTTTCTTCTCCTGATATGCCTAATGGTTTAGCATTATCGGTTGTATCTTTTCCAAACCCTAATATATCTCTATTTGCCATTTTTTTCTAAAAATCCTCTAATTATTCTTGTATAGGCATATTAATTTCTTTATTTTTGATTTCATTACCTGTTATAATTGACAGTTGTATATTGGCCTTAATTAGTTCTATATATATATCTTCTAATGTAGTTTTTAGGTCTATATCCATAGTTAGGACTTCATTATTTTCTTCTCCTGAGATTCCTATTGGTTGAGCAGTATTATCAGGATCTTTGCCATGGAGTAATATTCCTTCGGTTTCGCTAGTTATAGTATCGCCTTCTGTTATTTCATCTATTAATGCTTCTCTTATACCTTGCTCAGTAACTATATTATTATCGCTGCCGGGATCTCCTACTTCATATATTACTGACAAACCATAGAAATCAGATAATCCATCTGTTATTTCATTTTCTTCTGCTGGAGTTATTGCTTCGTCTATATTGGTAGCAGTGATTAGACCAGGAAATTCATTTTTATAGATTTTATTTTTATTGAGAGAGACTATACCTGCTTTAACTAATTTGACTAAGACTTTTGAATGTCCTGCTTTTTCTCTAGTATAGTAGTGTAATAGATCTGCTTTTTTCCCTGGTTTAAGGGCAGGAAATAGAAGAAGATCACCTATAGTGATTGTTTGTTTGGAAAGGTTAGTTACCCACCAAGATTCTCTTTTATTCTCTCCTCTTCTAACGTCCACACTCTATTCTCCTATACAATTGATTTATTAGTATTAACATTAACATCTCCACTGCCAGTGTTTGTGATATTGACAGTAGGAGGATTAAGGGGATGTCCGTATTGATGGGGCATGCGGTTGCCATATATTGAACTTCTCCAATCTGTTACTCCGTCTAGATATTTGGCAGCTTCTAATGATCTGCTTGGGGTTACATTTTTTCTATCAATATCTAAATATCTTAGCGATTCTCTTGCCATTCCTTGTAGTGTTGGCCCAGGGATATCATCATCTTCGTATTCTGTTTTTAGATCTTCTACTACATTTACGCATCTATTGAAAGTTTTAACTGCTCTTCTTGATTCATCTTTTGGGTATTTCCATGCTTCAGAGAATAGGGGGAAGGAGTGGATATCATTCATAAATACGGCAGTTAGAACTATTCTGTTTTTAGATTCTGTTAATTGAACTTTGCAGGTATATCCATCTTTATCCATTGTGTCATTAAATTGGGTAGCATGTCCTTTAGTCATATATGCTAGTTTGGTCATTCTTTTTTTATGGCATAAGTTGATTGTAGAGGCAGATATAACTTTTTCTTTTAAACTTTTGTTTTTAAACCAATTCATAATTAATATATTCTGTGATTATGGGTTCCAATCCTCTATTTTAGTCGGCAAAATAATTATTTTTGTTGATAAGTGAAAAAAATATGGTATAATGAATATTAATGTAGAAAAATGAATAAATTATGTCTTATTTAGAAGGAATGAGTTATATAGAGTGTCTGAGAAAACCCCATGGCTTGCCTTGGGGATGAATCAGACTTTGAATCAACCGTAGGTTGATGATTTTACAATCAAGTTCTTTAAAAAGTAAATATTTTAAAGTTTTTAAAGGAATTAGTCGATTAATTTATAATACATAAGTATTAAATACTTACACTCAACTTAAAAGTATTGTAATATAAAAATTATAAGAGTATTTTCTTTTTTCTTTAGTTGAGTGGAGGAATTAGATTTTACTCTTTTTTTACAGGTAAACAGTGAAAGTTCATAAAGGTTTTAAATTTAGACTAGTCCCAACACCGGAACAGGAATCTATGTTGTCCCAGCAAGCTGGGAATACTAGATTCTTGTGGAATAAGTTTTTAGAATCTAATCTACAAACCTATAAAGATTCTCAGAAATTCCAGTTCTCTTACGAAATGATAACTAGTTTACCTAAACTAAAAG
>Ga0233415_10000578_pt1 | contig 16972 bp, 5 predicted proteins | sample Na_anoxic_12_MG_FD_188631 | JGI IMG/M metagenome (GOLD analysis project Ga0233415, IMG submission 188631) | Seawater microbial communities from Saanich Inlet, British Columbia, Canada - Na_anoxic_12_MG | ecosystem: Environmental > Aquatic > Marine > Inlet | place: Canada: British Columbia... | reverse complement strand
TCCTCTTGGCCCTACAATAATCTGGTTTGCCTCCTGCACGTCACCTGTATCTCTAGGTAAGTTCGTGATGAAGCCGGCCGTTGTTGCCCCTTGAGATAAGAAATAGCTAGCTATGTTATCATCATCGACGAAAGAGACATCCGCTCTAACACCAGTTTGTGAAGCAATAGATCCGAATCTGTTGTCCATCTCGATTATATATTGCGTCTCTTTCAAATCAGCATCAATGGGGTTCGTGGCAGATAATTTATCTGTATTAAGTCCCTGATCCAGTCGAATGAAGTTGCTAGAATTCGTAACTTGATCACCTAGTAAAATACCTGTTGACGGATCAAGTTGAGTCAGCTCTGTAGAAGTCGTGTTATCCGATGAAACAAGAAAAGTATTTAATGTCGAATAAGTCGCATTTGCTGGGTCTCTCGTATTCACCAATATTACCGGCAAATATAAAAGATTAGTCCGAGAGATTGAAATCAGTTTAGATTGCAGTTGTGAGGTGTTATTGGTAAACGCCTCAAATATAGGAGTCTTCATAATATCTAGATCATAATACGCGCTGCCGCTCGTATTACTAGAATCATATTTACCATAATCGATTTCATCATCGCCTAATGCAAATTTTGCGATACGAAAAGAACCGTCTCCTCTCGCTAGCCGCAATCTCCCCGTATCGGTGAGTACCGCGTCTAAAATGATGTCGCCAGAATTGTCTAAAAATGCCATAATAAGTCTCCTATCTCAATAAATAGTATCAACTTTGCTTTAGTTGATGTTCAGCACGAAAATTAACATCCAAATCTATCTTTCTTCCTGTCTTTTTTGAAGTAAACCGGAATCGAAACTTTTTACCCCACAATTTTTCATCGGAAACGCCGAGAACAACATTTCTTATTCCTTTCACTGTCGTAGCTTCTAAGAGGTTGGATTCCTCTACGTTTAGTAAGCCCTGTGTCGTTGTGGGTAATATCTGTATATATCTCTTCATGGATTTAAAAGGTCTTTTACTTTTCGATTCTTCTTCTCTGAAATCGATAGTATTCAAGATCATATATGGTGGGCCAGCACTGGTTTTCATCTCCACCTCATAAACAGGCGTTGGGTTGGAGATGTTACCGTGAATATCGATAGTTCTAAAAATATAATAATATTTTATATCTGGAATGATATTATCTTCCATAGCCGCTGATGTGGCATCGCCACCGGTTGAAACAACTCTAATTTTATTTCCCTCGAAATCTTTGTAGGAAGCAGGTCTTTTGGTCGTGCGGAAAATCTCAAATGATCCTGGTGCATCATCACTTCTAAATTGTATCTTGTTATCGTATAGCGCGGTTCTCTGCGCAATTCTTTGAGATTCAACCTTTGTCTCGTCAGATGATTCTAGTATCACTGGTATCATATCACGATTACCAGTTGAGCCGTTCAAGTTAATCAGAACTTTATTACCAATATTTTTAAAAGAGACAATCAATGATTCAGGCGCAATGGGAGGATTATCTAATACCAACATGTTCATGACGGTCGCTGTAGGGATCTCAACCAGTTTCATTTTTGGAATGGTCCCCACTTCTATGCGCGCCTCGGTCGGGCTAATTTGATTAAAATTGTTATAGGAATATTCTGTACCCATTACCATAACATACGAAGTTATAGTATAACTATATTTTTTCCCGTATTTAACTTGTGTATCAATAAACTTGCATTCTTCCATCTGCGAAGAGTTGGGAATAAAATAAGTACATACTGGAGTTGTCAAGTCATCATCTAAGAATTTCTGCACCTTATAAAAGACTGCTTCTGAATATGCTGGCTTGCCCTGAAACAATCTCTCAAGTGTCTGATATTTGTTTTTGGAGATCCTGTTGATCTTCGCGGCCAGGAAGGTTTTGGTCGCCTCTTCGCCATATGCGGACTGATTGCCCGGCCGGCCACCAACGGGCTCTCTAAGTTGCACACCTATTGAAACCCCTGGAGTGGCTCCATTCGCAAAAATCTTTTCCTGAATCCATGCCTCAATGTCCCAAACCTTCAGTGTTACCTGATTAAAAAGATATTTTTCCGATGGTGGAGTAGTTTTATTGAGCGACGGAGAATAAGACTGCGCAGAGTTTCCGAACTTCATAGTTTGCGGTGTACCTTTTGTAACTTCCTTTATGATCTCAGATCCCACTCCGAGCTCCCACAGTGCGTCTGAAAGTAAAGAGTTTTCGTCAGTAGAAAATTCTATCCTATTGTATAGGGGAAACAATTCTCCCTTTTGAGATTCAGTGGTTAATAGCGGAAGTGCGTTGTTAGAGAAAATATACGAGTCATAAGAATTGCCTATACTTGCTAGCAGTTGCTGGCCTGTTTGCGGGAGTCCGAGTCTGTTGCCGGCCTGAAGGTTTGGCCCCTTTATGGAACCTCCTTCTCCAGTGGACTTTATGACGTTGTTTGCCGTTTGTGCGAAATCTTGGAAATAATTTAAAAACCCGTCTTTCACTGGTGCACTGTCAATTGTATTATCTAACGCGGAGAAAAAGTCGGACCTGGATCTTCTGCTAGATGAAAAATTATTGCCTAAAGAGTTTAAGGATATTACATTATTTTGCCGGTACATTGCTTGCGCATAAGTAGCATAAAAATTGGGTAAAATATTGTTGGATACGGTAGGATTGGTGGACATAAATTTCTCATACTTTGGAGCAAGAAAATTATAATTACTATCAACTTTTATATATTGCATCCTTCCGGATTTGTTTACCTCTTTGGCAATGGGATAATCTATTGGCTTTTGAAAATTAAAATGAAAATCTAATAAGGGAACGCGACTGTTTATTATTCCGGCTAGCGCTGTCATTCTGCGATCACCACCTAGATCGTCGGCAGCAGGATCCGTAGAAAATTTAAACAACAAATAACTATCTCCATTGCTGTCTTCTTTAGCGGTTAGCGTTCCCAGAGTATTGTCAGACGGTGTAGGAATATTAGTTGCGCCTGGAGCGGCAGTACCGCCGCCTTCAGAACTTGGCGCCTTTTGATTGATTGTCTGTATGCCGTAAGAGATCGTGCCGTCACTTTGTTCAGTATAATATTGCCGAATTGCTTGCCTAAAATGATCTGAAAGTCTCAGTGTCTGTCCCTTGCTAAGACGCATCAGACCTTCGTTTACGAAAGTATTGCTTTTACCATATGAATATATTCTATCGACCATTATGTTTTCCTATCCGCTGGAGGGAACGATTTCTATATCGCTACCCACTGTATATGTTGCCGTGACTGCAATCCCATTAAGGGGGAACACCTCAGTTACCGCTTCCCCAGTCATAAAATCTGGCCACGTGTCGCCGCCATATGATACGCCGGTGCCTTCATCGGCGGTTCCGAAGGTCCACAGTGGCGGTGTCCCGCTAAAAACATCTGAACCGGCTTTCGAGTAGGTCCACCCTTCCACCAATTCATCATCTACTCCGACTGCAGTTCGCGAGCGGTAGTTCAGAAAGATCGCGGGCTTGTAGGGATACTCGCTCTTTAGAATCGCGTTTGATGCCTGAAGTTTCTGGGCATCAGCTGATGCCTGAAGTTTCTCGGCATCAGACTGTTGCTTAAGATCTAGATTTAGGAAGGCTTTTTCTATTACGCTGTCGTACATATTCAATGTCAGACTCTTTATTGCGGCAGTTCCTAAATACGGATAGGATGATTTGACAGAAGCGTAAATGACGCGCTGGATATCTGCTCTGAGCTCTTCAGCATTCGCATGTGTATTTCCTTCGATGCGGGCGAGTGCCACGGATTCGTGATTTGTGGTATGGTCATCAATGCTGAATGAAAGTACTGTAGTTGCCATCTTTTATAATATCCTCATAAGTTAAGTATTAATTGTCAATATAGCCTTTAAGGGTTGCGATCAGATCCGTGCGCTTGTTAACTATTATTTTTTCCGCGAAAACTGTGACTTTCGCTTCTATATCGCCAACTAATCCGCCGCTAGCATTACTTAAATAGTTTGCTACGCCTTGTCTGCCGCGCGCGTCTGAACATAATTGTGGGGCACTATTAAAAATATTTACCCCTTGAGTGCGCATTTCATTAGCTTGTTGTATGCCCTCGGGACCGATTGACTCAAGTTCTGCCAGCAGTTGTTCATACTCTTCCGCGTCTCCGGGAGACATGTTGGATTTAAAGTTATTAAATTTAGATATCATCTCGTAATCTGGCTCAGTTGCATAGACTGCGGCGGTGGAAGTCTCATTTAAATCAGCGATGGTGGTGTCTGTGTTTGCCGCGGAGAGGCCGTTTAAGGTGGAATCTTCGTCTTGGAAATCGGCTGGGCACTCACCATATTCATTTCCAGAAATTATTTCATCGAGGCGAGCCAATTCAGAATCCTTTATTGCGCTTTGGATTTCAGCCAATAGTGTTGTGCGATCTTGTTTGCGCGCTGACAAAGTAGTCTGTGTATTCATAGTTGCGGCTTGTGATGACGAAACCACGTTGTTAAATTCTGCTATCTGTGCTTGCAAGACCTCAGTTCTCTGCGTGTCACTGCCTTCAAGTTTGGCCCGGGCCTCTGATATCTTCTGTATCGTAGAACTTATGGACTGTCCTTGAGTTCCAAGTTGAACCTCTAAGCCGGCAATAACAGCATTAAGCTCCTGTAACTGGAGTCTCAAATTTACTAAGTTGGAAGTGAATGTCCTGTCGAGTTGTGGGGCGAAATTCGAAGATATTGGATCATCTATTATTTTTGGTGCGAATCCTGCCAGTTTTCCCACTACTGCCTTCATCCGATCCGATTGAAGTGTTGGGGATGCTACTGGTAAAAATGATGTTCCGAACTCTGCTAGCAAAGAATATTCTTCTGCAGATAGCCCCCATCCGGCGTTTGCTAATCCGACACCAATACCGTCTGGGATAGCAGGATTTGCTCCCGCAAGGGGTGTGTCCGGTTGGAGGATAAAATACTCGTCATAAATTAGAGCGTCTAAAAGTTTTGGTCTTGTGATTCCCCATTCCGGGATCTCATATTTCCTAAGCCGGCAGAGAACTTTTTTGCCAGTAAAAGTAGAAAATGCGTCAGCAGTTAATCTAGAAAAATTTGGAGCGGTCATTAAGAGTCTGTCTCTGTTGCCCATCGTATTCATAGAGAACCCATCTAAATATTCTACTTCTGTAATTAATTTGTACTTAAGAGTGGCAGAAGAAGAGAAGTCTGGATCATTAAACACATCCTTTCTGGTCTGTGCTCGAAAAAGAGTCTGATTGCCATTACCAGAAGTTATAGAAATAAATAATGCTTTTATTTGATTGGGAAGCTTTGAAACTTTAGATTGTTCCAGTCCCTTAAGGAAGTTGACATTCTGATCTAGATCGAAAAGAGAAATGTTTTCTTGCTTAGAAATTGTTGAGCCGGCTACAGAGCCATTGACAGCTCTCTTGAATATCCTCTCGAAGAAAGAAGACGGATACTGTGAAGGCAGATCTACAATACTTTCTCCGGAACTTTCAAAAGCGTCTTGAGTTGGTGGCGGTGGTGCCGGCGATGCTGCTACTCTTTCGGACAATGGAATCAACTTGGCAGAAGTTGGTGCTAAATTATAATTCTCTAGAAGGAAATTTCTCTGTTCTGTCGGCGCCAACTGTTGGACGCCAAGACTCTGTTGTGATGCTAGGTACGCGTTTGTCTTGAAGCTCGGATCAAGTGGTGGGGTGGCGCCGTTCTTGTTGCTAATTGATTGGCCAGTAGCCATTTTAGATTCAGCGAACTTCATCAAAGTAGGATTCTCCACTTGATCAGAATTTAGTGTATCTATTGCAGTCTCATTAAATCTTACAACTGATGGTGTGAAGAAAGAGAATCCTGTATTTTGGGCTGAGTCTCCGCCGGCATATTTTGTCCGTTGGCCGCTCATTCCTTGTGTTAAGTCAGGCTGTGACGTAGTGAAGTATTTTAATATTTCTCTTACAACTCTTCCTCGATATTCCTTTCCGCCCATAGATTTCAAGCCTATCTCATTTGCTGAGTCCTGCGAGTTTTCAGCAACATTTACTGAAAGGTAATCGTAGGCGCCTTTTTCATGTAAAGACAAATCTAAAATATTCTTGAAGTTCTTTTGTATGCCGATATATCCATTCCCAGCTAAAACAGATTCTCCAAATCCTACTAAATAATTTGGCTTGTTTTCAATAGGATCCGTCATGCGGACATTCTGCCCTACGTAAGAAGACATCTTCGCAACCGAGTCCTGCATAAGCATGATGACCGAGCCAACATTGGTAGGGCCAGTAACATTTGGATTCATCATCATATTCAGGTAGTTCTCTAACTTTGTCTGTTGTGGCGCCGTGAACTTAACATCCTCAGAAAAAATCTTCAAGAGTGACATGAAAGCTGAAATTCCAGATGTGATATCCGCACCATACTTCATCTTCATCTGTTTGGCAAAATTAGGAGTAAGGTTTCCAAATCGTGGATCATATCCTCCTACCGTCCTATTCCTTACCAGAGTCGATGTCTCGTCACGACTATAGGGGTTAGACATTTCGTCCTTAGTTCGTATAGTGGAGTTCAAGATGTCTGACTGGTAATTCTCCAGCATTGTCACAAAATTTCTCAAGATTTCCATCTGATCACGCAGATAGTCCAAAGTCCTGTCTACTATATCTATCTCTACATTATACCGATACTGGCTCCTGTCAGTGCTAGAAAAATTTCGATCAACTACATTAAATGATCTTATCCCAACATCAGAAAAAGACATAGTAGTTTCTTCCGTTAAGTTGCTCAGAGGCTCAATTCTGCCTTTTCCCTCTTTCTGAAAGGTGCTGGCCACAAGTACCGGAGCATCATTTGTTTCTAGAAGCTTTTCGGCTGGGCTTCCCAGACTATTATTTCCTATCACCTTTTTCACTGTTTTTCGATAAATCTTTAGCGACTTGATAATGGAGCTTTTGAAAACCTGACCGCGTAAAGTTAAGTCTCCTGTCTTTATCAACTTCCCATACAGAGAGTTGTCTGTAAGGAGATCATCCATATTAACGAGGAACATGAATTTGGAAGACTTTCTAACTCCAGTAGATAAGAATAGATCGCTTACATATGAATCTTTAATGTTGTTATTTGGATTCAAAGATCTGTTCTTGGGCTGTAAGTTTCTCAAGATGTTTCTTACGGTAGCTCCCTCGTCTTGGAAATCCTCCATAATAGGAATGTTTGTTACTCCTTTGCGGATCCGAAAATCCTGGATTTTGACATTCTTTGTTCGAACAACTGTGAGATATTTTGAGGCAGCAGTATGTGCATTGCCTGTCATGTGTTTACCGTTTGGCATTTTATGGATTGCTCCGGTCCAAACTTTCCCACTATTAGTCCTATAGAAAAAAGAGTCTCCGGATATCTTGCCTTCATCAAACACTGTATCATACTTGAGAGGCGTCTGTAGCCTTCCTAAGACCTCGAAATCAGAAGCGTCAAGTCCTAGGCTAGTGAAGTCGCCATCCTTGTCAGGCGTCCCTCCGACGCTCTCAATCGATGCTGCTATAGAATCGATATCTAAATAGGGAATAATAAAGTAAGACAGATGAGTTGGATTAATCTGTTCGATAGTAAAGTCAAAATTTATTGGCACACTCTTCAGAACTACCCCATTATCATCAACTTTGTCTATCAATGGACTATCGATTTCCCCAAAGAGTTTCTTGGTTTGTACAGCCATAAAGTTTCTCTTAAATTCAGAAAGCTGATCTTTCGGAATGTTCAACTTTGCTAAAACATTGGTGCTAACCATATCATTGAATTTACTGTTCCCTCTCCACTGATTCAGCGGGCCAAGGTATTTAATAATATCTTCTCCCATCGACTTTAACACTCCAGTCAAAGCAGCATTCCTACTCTGTAAGACGCAAACTCTAAGATGCTCACTGAATTTTAAATTTGGAATAGAGGAGAACAGGGCAGCATGAGATTGATTTTCTGGATCACCCTTATTATTCGTAGTGGTGATCGAGGTCGTCTTTACTCTTATGCTTAATCCCTTTCCAGTGTTAACAAACACACTAGTGCCAATATTAACAGAATCGTTAATGAAGTCGGGAGCGTCTAAGACAATGCCCTTTATGTTTGCGACTGGTAACAGTCCTCTGACTCTCTCAATGGGGAGCATTATCCTTCCTCCTCATCATCGGGACATGGCGGCTCTGGCTCACAACCTTCTGGAGTTTCCTGTCCTGTTAGGCCAGGCCCATAAAGATTGGTAGCAAGTATATTTGGCAGCGCTTCGGGGCAATTGATCGGTGGAGCGTATAATCCTTCTTGCCTTCTCTCTACAACTGACTTGCATAATGTCTCTGGATCTATTTCATCATCCACCCAGACATTGAAAAAGTATTCCACGCAGCCGGGTGTTAGTGTTTCGTATTGATTCAATTCCGGATCATCATCATCAACTAAAATATCATCGACAACTGCTTCTTTTCTTTTCATAAATTTCAATGGTATCAGTACCTCTGCGCCGGTTTCCTGATTTTGTTCATATTTGAAAACTTCGATATCTAGATTCTCCTCTTCAAACGGAGTATTCCTCTCTAAGATCTCCATCAATACATAGTCTTCTTCGATACTTATATATGTCCCGTCGTCATATACTCTATTCGCTAAAATCAGATCAGAAGGATCTGCTTCCGGAGCAGATTCCCCAATTTGATTCAGTGTCTCGTCTAATTCTAGGGCTGCAGCAGCCTCCTCACTTTTATTCTTAACTTCCGTCTTATAGATAATATCTTCCATCTTCAATTGGACAATGGGGATAACTCCTAGAGAAGAGGTGCTATATGGAACAGAGCTAGCAAGCAATCCATTCAGGCACGTGATGTTCCATGCAGGATAATTCTCATTACCGATATCGCTTCGGCCCATGGGCAAGCTTAATGCATAGTCTCTATCGCTAGTGGCCTGAATGCCAATTTTCTCTTGTTCAGTTGTTGTGTGGGCAATATCATCAAGCAAAGACATTTCTTTACGTATCTCAGTCTCAATTCCGCTGAAACAATATTGTGTTCTCACTCTCGCACTGCCTGTTATTCTTGTCTGCGCATCATTTTGTAATTCAACAATGCCAGCATATTGCGAATCATAAAGGATATCATCGTCAAAGAAGGCGTAATAATACGGATTCCACTTTCCCTTTGACAATAGATGTTTCCCGTACTGAGTAAGCTCAATATCTATTACATCTTCTTTTGGATCAAAAAACGTCATCTATAGTAAATATCCCTTCGTTTAAGTTTCTTCGGTTGGTGGAGGCGGAGGAGGCAACTTTTCTATAGTAATCTTAGTTTCCACCTTTGCTTTTTCAACCAGAGAGAAAAAATCATACGGCCAGTTGTAGCTTCCTTGAGGTGGTACTGCTCCTTGAGCGGGATCATTAGAGAAGTTAAACTTGTATCTTGAGTCATCAGTCGAGTCTTCAGTCATTTCATAATAATTCTGTTTTGCCCTTTTCTTTACTTTAAAGACGAAGAATTTCATATCTCCCAAAATCTTTTGTTCTACTACATTCCCAAAGAATTCAAAATCATTAATACGATGAGCAATTTTTACCTCATCGTTTTCCATCTTAAGAGCAGAAGACGGCATGATCCCTTGCCAAATATCTGTTAACTCTTCTCTCTCTAAGACATGTGCGAACTCAAATACATACATAACAAACGGATCTATATCATCGTACCTTACAAAATCGAAATCTGGTGGCATAACATACTTCTTCATCATACCAATCATATCTGATACTGTTGTAGTGTTATATTGAACTCCCGTCAAAACATTATCATCTCCGGGCACTGCCGGCATTCCTTTCTCTATGTTTTCTTTCTGCCCATCAAAATTCCAATCAGGTATTCTAAAGAAATTCTTTCCTGGAATCTTTTCGATGGTAAGCTCTTGTCTCTCGACTGTGGTGGTTCCGTCCGTCAAAATTTCTTGTGTTGCTGGATTATCGAGATATGGGATGACCACTACTGCCTCGCTAATTTCTTTTGTTTGTCTCACAAGTCCGACGCTTTTGGGCACATTGTCTTCGAATCCACAAACTTTAACCAAAGATCCTATCGCAGGATCACTCTCAGATATCTCAGGGAATGATTCTTTGATTTCCAAGTTGATCCCTTTGCCGTTAGCAGGAACAGTGCCGTAACTTGTCCACATTGTTCGCGGATTGATTTCAGTATGAAGAGCGGCAATTGCCTTCTTTATTGTGTCAAACGACGAATCGGCCCAATAAACTCTCGCGATGCCGCCGGCGTTATCAAGTGCGATCCCCTTTGGAAGCCCGACATCCGTATCTACTAAGACCTGCACCGTTGAAAGTGGTGTAGTTGGAGCTCTAGAGATAGCATCCGCGGAGCCGGCTTCTCCCCAATATATATAAGATCCATCTTGATTGATAGTTATATAATCTGGGGTGTCTAACCCAGATTGCATAACCTCTATGTCAGTTCTAGATCCTGGTGTATCGCCGGCTGGTATTTCCATATTGATGCGGGAAATAGTATCGGCTATGTTATCCACAAAATATATTTTACCAGCTGGGATATCCAAGGCTATACCTCTGAGGCCGCCGGCGACTTGCGTGTATAAGTATTCTGGATCGGTTCCATCTAGATTTGAACGCGCAACGACACTGAGGCTGCTAGGGACTGTAACTGTGGATGTCCAATAAATTTTTCTCCCGGACGAATCTACAGCAATCGCGCGCAGTTCTGTAGTAAATTCATTTGATGAAATTAGTGTTGTTGGTATGGCGCCGGCGTCCATACTCGCCACCTGTATCGCAGTGGGCGCGGAACCTGAAAATGCATTGATATAGATCTTCCTTTCAACTAAGTCTAGTGCGATTCCCCGTGCCCGGGCGGCAAACAGACTCTCATCGTTAGTGCCGTCAAGATTAGATCTCTTTATAGAGAAATTCGTGCTGTCGGTATTCGCATAATATAAAACTGAATTATCAGAGTCTATGGCTATACCATTTGGCGCATCGACTGTTGGGGCCTCAAGAATAGTCTCTTGATTCAGAACTGTTTGCCAGCCAAATGTTCCAGTAATATCATCATTATTCGCAGTATACAAATCATCGTATCTAGGATTATCTGTATCAATAACTGGAGATTCAAATCTTGTAGAAACAACCCAAGCATCCGGATCGTTTGGTGTAACATCAACTGTCTCTGTTTCTCCTTCGGCAGTAGTAGTAGTACCAGGTATTTTCGTCTTTCCAAAAAGATTAACCGAAGAATTCAGTGGCATTTTCACCTGCTTCTGTAGGGGAGTTAATTCGGCTATAGCATTGTTAACAACTGCCATTCGATCTTCATCAACATTAAGTATCTCTTCAACAACTGCTCCATCAAAGATATCATCAAGTGTGTGCGGGCCGTGTTGTATCGGAGTAAAGCTTATACGTGCAATTGAATCCCCATAGAAAGACGGAGGAGTATAAGAGCAGAAAGCAGGATCATATGCGCCGTTTGAGTTGGCTGGAGGATATTCTTCCTCTATCGCCACTCCATAAAGCTTACCATGCTGTTTATATTTGAATGCCACATCTGAATAAGACGAAGAATAATAAAGTCCTCCTACTGAACTGGATTGCCACGCCAGTGTCCATCCGGCAAGTTGATTACCAAAAGTTGTCCCATATGGAGCACTCACGTTAATCGCCATATCGCTGGTTCCACTAGCGATAGAAACTGCGAATCCATATAGGCCCGTTTGGTTAAATCCTGAGATTTCTGCTCCTTCGTTCACGTTGTAGGGAAACCTGGGATTTGCTGAAGAAGAGAAGCCTAGGCTTTGAGAGGTAATCAAATCCTGTTCTGCATCAACGGCGGCATGCGGAAGTTGTAGAGGAATGTTAAATAGCCATGGACCCAGAGGTTCTACCGCACTTTCTGATGGGAAGCCGGCTATTGGATATTGTTCTGTAGCTCCCATAATCTTTAAGCCATCGGTTCCGGAAACCATACTAATCCCGCGATCAGAATACCCGCCTAAACTATCGCTATAAGTTGACCCCAACAGCATGCCAGAATAGGAATTTCCAAGAGAGCAAGTTAGTTTCCATTCGCCACTAGGATCTGGCTGGGTGTCTGACCAGTCATCTGGATCATTGTCTGAATATCTATATACATATATAGAGCCATAACCGTCTGATCCAGCAGGGAACGGGGCGTCGGCAGAAGCTTGACCTACAGCTGTGTATAGCCCGTCAGATGCGCTCAACAAATCACATGAGCGGCCGAAGAGGCGGCCCGTGCCTGTTCCATCCGATGCTGTCAGGAATGCTTGACGGACACGAAGATCTGATCCGTAGGGGTAGGTACCGACGCCTCCAGTTGTTGCGTATAGAGAAGCGGTGCCGAAAGTCGAGGCGTTGTTAGTAGCTAAAACATAAATGTATGAACTAGACCCGTAAAGAGAGTCTGAATTCGGAACAGAGCCATGGGTCATGCTAATATCTGCTAAGTTCCCGTTGCCGGTCCAGTAGGTAAACGGCAGGACGCTCTGATAGGGTTGCTGCGAGGCTGTGACACCGGGTTCAATTGAGAACCCATACTGACTAGATGAATTATAGAGATATACCGCATATCCGTTAGCGTCGAACCGATGATCTTCTGGCGCGCCGCAAGCAAACCAATATCTAACACCGTCATAGGCAATTGCGACTTGTCTTCCAAACTCAATGCCTCCCGGATTATCACTCGCTGTTACAGTAGTTGTATGTAGCACCTTCTCTTCGTTTGTGTGGAAAACTGTTGCTTGGCCTGCGCTGCTATTGGCAACGGAATCTCCAACAATAATAAAGTATCCGTCACTAGAACTTACCATATCAATTGATTGACCAAACTGTGTCTTGGTATGTCCGCCGGCGGTAATTGGATTTGGAAGTTCTACTAATTTCTTCCATCCGGATCCATCATCAACCCTCTTATATAATCCGGCGTGGCCCGGGTCTTCAACATCTGTGGCCAACGAGCCCATGGCAGCGTATAGAGCGCCATTGGCGCCATATATCATCTTTTGTGATATTGAGAAAGCGCTATTTGGGCGCGGTGCGCGCTCGTAGTTCCAGTTGAAATCATTAATAGTTTTTACACCCTGATATTCAACAAACTTATTCATTGGAGCAGTGTCGGATAACTTGACATCCATGTAATAAGTTTTCTCTGCATCCAATACCCAGCCATCAGTTGGTTGAGGCTGTGATCTAAAAGCCGTAAGCTTGCCGCCCTGATCATCTCCGGATAAGAAAAAATCTACCGTTTCTGCTAAGAAGTTGTGCATGCCTAATTCAAATAAGGGCTTCTTCGAGCCATCCCAATAAGACTTATACTTAAACAAATCGTTTAAAGATCCGGTGGCTTCTGAAGTTGCGAAAGAGTAGACCAATCGAATTCCGTTTTCATCCGTATTTGGATCTCCCACTGGAAGGTTCCCTTCAAGGTTTATAAGACTTTCGAATGGAAGCCGGTAATCTGGTGCTTGTGTAAATTGAAAATCTGATGGGGTTTCGTTAGTAGGATCGACGATGGCTGGGACAGAGCCGGTATATACAGGATAATCTACCGCAATACCAGATTTAATAGAGTTGTACAAGATGCCTGGAGACATAAACGGCTTCAAGATTCCTTGCCACCCTTGTGGTGTTCTAGGCGACGTAAAAGCGTCTTCTCGGCCAGATATGTTTGCTGCTAGCGACTGGCTCAAAAGACTCCCTAATTGTACAGTTCTGTTTGCCGGATAAAATCCTTCGTATGGCAGCAGCTTCTTTATTCCTTTACATGATATTTCAATGCTACTAACTTTCGCAATATCCTTGTGCTTACTGATCATTGTGCTTAGTCGATTAACCATAGAGGAATCGGTATATTTTGAAGTAAAGGAAGAATCAAAAGACGATGTTTGGCTAACGGCACTCGCAGTAACAAAGGCGCCATCTAGAGTAAGGAATTTATTATTCTTTGCTCGAAAATCATTTGAGTTCTCATCCGCGTAATATTCGATAAAGTCAGAAATCTTAAATTCAGGAAGTACACTCATGTCCTTGTTGGACGGTCGAACATCGGCTGAATATTCCTCATAACTATTATACCATGGATTCTTTCCGGAAATCTGTTCTGTCAACCTTTCTACATATCCACTTGAGGCAGTAAGTTCCGCAAAATAAAGTGCTGCTTTAGCAATCTTTGCGGTACCAGAGGGACCATCAAAAGCTTTGCCATATAAATTGTTGGTCGGATCTATGCCTGGATTATCCAAACTGCATGAATACATATCCGTATCTGCGAGAAAAGAGGTAAAATACAATCTTCGGCCGTATGGATCTACTTGCACTTCGACGGCTTCGTCAAACGCCGCATCGGCCTGAGTAAGTACAAGGGCAGCATTATCTCCGTTCAGATCGCTCTTGTGAATTCTCAATTCATTCGTGCCAAACTCGCCTACATAATACAAGGTGTTTGATAACGGGTCCAGATCTATTCCCGTATTTCCGACCCCATTTGCAGTCGCCAAAATAGTCTGTATCGGCGAATTTAGGGCAGCATATCCAGTGCCATCGATGTTGCCGGTCCACACTCTCTCCGTTCCTGTCGCGGAGCTGCCCCCGACCCAATATAATTTGCCAGATCTCTGATCTATAACGATGTCGTATGGATCGTTGAGGAGATTAAATATTGTTCCTGATAACGAACCATCTAAGCTAGCTGTGCCGATATCATTTGAGACATTTCTATTACACCAAACAATCCTATTTCGCGATGGAGACACGGCAATGCCACGAACATCGTTGGGATTATTGCCGCCGGCGGCTTGACACACTACTCCCTGATTGGTACCGTCAAAACTTGAACTTAGAATATCATCAGTGGCGCTGCCAAATTCTGTCCAATATATTTTACGATTCACAGCATCTATTGCTATCCCGTTGGCGAAATCGTTGGGAGAAAGGTATACCTGAAAAGAATCGCTCCAAGAAGTATCACTTAATTTGGTACGAGAAAAGATATGCTCTACGCCGCCATCATCCGTACTATAGAAGACACCAGATACATATGTAGATTCATTATATAAATAATTCAATTCGTTAAACGACAAAGATGGTACTGGTTTGAACCTATTCGTGGTGATGTCTGTATCCATCATAAGTTCGCCATCGCGATTCTCATAAGAAGAACTATCTGGATATGACTTTAATCCATCAGTTGCCATCGGATTAAAATTGAGAGAATCAACCAACATGGTGCCTGTTCTTGCTGCGGGCGCGGCGGTATAGCCTTGAGAATTTAATGCTACACCAAACGTTCGAATCTGATCTTCTTTGAAGAACGTCCTTTGTGCACCGAAAGTACGATCATAACCATCAATCCCTGTACCTGAAACCTCAGAATAATTTGTTCTTGTTCTAGTCCTATTTAGGAAAGCATTGACAGAAGATGGATATAAAATCTGTGAGTAATCTATTTTTACAAATTGTCTAACTGGATTTGTATCTTTGGAGAATTGCCCTAAATCTAAATACATGGTACTCATGTTTTCGTACATGCTGTCTTTCTCTTCATCACCGGACTTGCCTAATCTATTTTGTAAGCTTGGATCTAAAAAGGACTGTAGGCTATTCCCATACGTATATGTAAAAGAGGAAGTAGTAATCGCTGGATCATTAATATTTGGTTGGACTTCTAGTGTGTGATTAAGTGGCTTGGCGCTGCTCCTTACAATTGGTAGTTTATAACACAATACCCCTTCTCTCTTCGGGGCTGTTGGAAGGCCAGTCTGGCTAGACACCCTAAGATTTGGAGTGGCTGCGATGGATAAAATACTATTTTCTACAAGCTTCCTAACAATAGGATTATATGAATTTCTAGTTTGCTGCCAAGAAGCATACTGATAAGGACCATTATATACGTTTAACATTGTTCCGGCAGACTTAGAAAGAAAATTAACGGAACCAGATTCACAAGTGAATACACCAATGGCGGCTTTGTCCAAAGCAGATCCGCTTATCCCAATAAAATCGCCTCTTCCGTCTGATCCGGAAAGTACAAATTCAATATCTGTGTATGGTCCTGTCGTCATATATTCTCCCTAGTATGAACCGCTGTTCTGGTATCCTAGTAATTGTGTTCTATCTGTTATCGCTGAAGATTTAATCCATGAATACTGCAAAGAGCTTTGTGGAATGGCATGTGTTATATATCCATTATCGTAGACTGGCTTTTCTGGCATGTTTGCTCTTTGAATTTTGTCTAGTACGAACTCTGGCCAGTACATTTTGCCGGCAGATATATCGATGGCGATATCGCCTGCGCTGTCTACCGTAACTAGAGTTTCAACACTGGAGCCATCCAAATTCGCTCTTTGAATCTTACTTGCTGATGATTCCGTCCAATATATTTTCCCAAGAGATGTGTCAATTGCAATGCCGCCTAATGTGCTGGTGCCTACAGCTTCGAAAATCTCTTCAACATTGGAGCCATCTAAATTCGCCCTATAAATCTTATCATCGACAAATTCCGTCCAATATATTTTTCCAATAGACGCAGCGACTGCGCAGCCTTGAGAAACCATGCTCGTAACCAGATCTTCAATATTGTCTCCGTCCAAATCCGCTCTTTGGATTTTGTTAGTGGTGAAGTCTGTCCAATACATTTTTCCAGCAGGTACATCAAGAGCAATACCAGCTGGGCTAATTAGCCCCTCAACAGATGATACCAATGTTTCAATATCGGTGCGGGTCGATGGATCCTCTCCAACCGGGATTTCTAAGTTCGCTCTTTGAATCTTATCTTCAGTGGAATCCGTCCAATACATTTTCCCAGCACACACATCAAGGGCAATTTTTCTTGGTGTATCTGTGGCGCCGCCGGTGTCGAGCACCAGAACCTCGACATCAGCTCCTCCTAGGTTTGCTCGCTTAATCGTCGGACTGTTAAAATC
>Ga0233415_10000577_pt1 | contig 16993 bp, 22 predicted proteins | sample Na_anoxic_12_MG_FD_188631 | JGI IMG/M metagenome (GOLD analysis project Ga0233415, IMG submission 188631) | Seawater microbial communities from Saanich Inlet, British Columbia, Canada - Na_anoxic_12_MG | ecosystem: Environmental > Aquatic > Marine > Inlet | place: Canada: British Columbia... | reverse complement strand
AAATAAGTATAGGTGGCGGTAATGCGTTACCTTCTAGCGCAGGTTTAGCTAGCAAAACTACTTTAATCGCAAATGGCTGGACAGTTATCACAGCCCCAAACTTTTAAATATTATGGAAAATCACATTATAGCACAGTTTCAAATTTGGGGATTAGTCTTCATTGCCGAACTAACAGCATTTAATGTGGCTGAGATCAGTACAATTGCTCAAGCGTTTGCATATCTATGCGGTGGTATAGCTTCTATTGCTACCGCTTATTACTATATCGTTAAAAAGAAATAATATGACACCAGAACTATTAGCAATGCTCGGAGGCGGCGTAAGCGGCTTCATAATGAAACTTATTGGCGCACAGATGGACAATCAAGCTCGTCAGCTTGAGCGTATGATTGGTAGGCAGAAAGCGGCAGATAAGTCTGCAGATGCTGCGGCTAAACGCAGTGCTGGTGTAATCGTTCGCAGGTTCCTTGTTGCATCTACCGTTTTTGCTATTGTAATAGCCCCATTTGTTTTTGCGTGGACTGACATAGGAGTAAGTGTAGCCAGAGAAACAGACGGCTTTTTTGGATTCTTTAAAACTGTCAAATGGGACACCGTACAAGGATTCGTTATTTTACCAGAAATTAGGCAAACTGCCTTAGCCATCGTAGGATTCTACTTTGGTTCATCACAAATCAAATAAAGAAAGTAAATATTATGCCATTACCCGCATTAGTAGCAGGAGGATTAGCAATTGGTCGAGGAGCTGCAGTAGCTTACAAGGTCGGAAAAGCTGGTTACTCTGCAGTTAAAAAATCAAAGAAAGTTAAAGCAGCAATGAACAAAGCTAAAACAGCCGCCCAAATAGCTAAAAATAAAGGAACACCTGCAGCTAAAGAAGCTGCTAAAAAAGCTAAGCAACTAGCAGAAGCAGCTAAAGCTAAAGCTCCTTCAGCTATAAACGCAGCTAAGAAGACTGGCAAGACAGTTAAAGCTACAGCCAAAGCAGCTAGAGATGAATTTAAACGTGAGATGCGTAAATAATTAGTGAGGAAGGAGCACAAGAGTAAAACTGGTGGGTTAACTGCTGCTGGTCGTCGTTACTTTAAAGCTAAGACAGGGTCTAATCTTAAGGCTCCTGTAACTGGTAAAGTTAAACGTGGCTCTAAGTCTGCTAAACGACGTAAGTCTTTTTGTGCTCGCATGAAAGGTATGAGGAAAAAGCAAAAGCCCAGCAACAATACTGGCAAAGACAGACTATCTCTTTCGTTACGCAAATGGAAGTGTTAATATATAATTATGAGTACAACGTTTAATCTTACAAATTCTGCAACTGAAGTAAACACAGCTTTACAAGCTGTTGTTGGTGCTGACACTACGCCAGATGCTGCGTCAGTTAACATGGTGACTAGCCAAGGCGTGTTTAATCATGTTAACACGGAACTTGGTCCTTTTAAGGGTAAAACTTTAACTACGGCAAGTACGGGAATAGCGGCTACAGACAACGACGACAGTGTTCCAACCAGTGCCGCTGTTAAAGACTATGTAGATAACTCTACAACAGCTGTTTTTAAAGTAGCTTACATTTCTGAAAGTGACAATGCAAGAACTGATTCTACCTATTTCTTTAAAAACATTTCTGTTATTAGCGATTTGGATAATATCATAAATCTTACAAACGGGAATATTACTTTCACAGCCACGGGAACCTACCTTGTAGAGGCGTCGGGTGTGTTTCTCGATAGCGACGGCACGAGCGGTGATTATTATAGACCTGCCTTTACTAATGGCACAGCCTCAACAACTGTACTTACTTACGGCTCAATTGAAGAATCCTCGAGCGCTGCTACGCAATTTACTATGAATATCGTTAGAACGGTAAGTAACACCTCAACAGATAAATTAGCTATCTACGCTACACCTTTTAGTGGCGCGTACTCGGACGGATGGTCATGTACAAATAATGTAATCAGAGTCACTAAACTAGCCTAGAGAATTTAAACTATGAGTACTACATTTAATCTTACAAATACAGCAACTGAAGTAAACACAGCTTTACAGGCTGTCGTTGGGGCTGACACTGCTCCAACCGACGGCTCAGTAAACATGGTTACTAGTGACGGTGTTTTTACTTACGTGGGCACACAGATTGGCGCATTGGCAGGCAAAACTATAACTACGGAAAGCGTAGGAATAGCGGCTACCAACAACGATACTAGCATTCCAACCAGTGCCGCTGTTAAAGACTATGTAGATACTTCTATAACCGCTGATACTAGTACTCCTAACAATCGTTTAAGAATAAAGATACTGCCAACTCATTTTACTGGAGCTAACCGCACTCAAAATGGCGCTCAGGTATCAGTGTCAGCTGGCATTTATGCTTCTACAGACATTCCTGCGGGCTACAAAGCTACTCATTTTACGCATACTACAAGTTCTAGTAGTGTTTCAATAACTGTGTCTGAGGCACAGGTAGGTGATTTCACGCTAGTGCAAAAGGGTAGTGGTAGTGGTAGTGGTACTAAAACAATAAATATGACTGATGTAGTAGGCACTGATGAGAATTATTTGGTTGTTACGTTATTTGCTTCTGGCAGCGGTAGAACCTATTCAGGGGGATATTTTACGATTGCTGCAGTTTAGTGCGCTGGTTCGTATAGTCTAGTTATTAGTCCTTGTTCCTTATGGTACTCGAAACCAGTCATTGCTTGCTGGCTACCGATAAATCCTTTTGTTGCGTGCCAAGCGTCTGTCGCTGACAGAGCAGGTAGATACTCTACCAACAGCCCGTGGTTCTCAACCCAACCACCGTTCTGGTCTGATGTTACAAGGCTCTTGCCGTTGCGGGCATTCTTGTGGTGTACGTGACCCATCTTTAGGTGACGCCACTTAGTCTTGCCCCAGAGTTCTGCAAACTCGGTTGATATAATGCCTTGCCACTTGGTCATGGCTACGGAGTCTCCGTGCGTCCACACTAGTAAGTTGTTGCCCCACACCATGTGCTTGCGAGCAGAGCGTTGCATAACAACCTCAACACGAGCACACTGCGAGTAAGCGGCTTTGAGCACTTGAGTAAGCCACACTTCGGAGTGCCAGCTATGGTTACCCTCAAGGATGACTACGGTGACCTTCTTAGCTACTTCAGATGCCATAGACACAACGTCGTAACAAGCTGTAACGGCTTTTTCCACAACTCTGTGGTAACGGCTGTCTACGTCTAGCACGTTACCGCTCATCTCAGTCTTATTGCTTCTTGTATCTGAGTGCAGCATGTCACCGCCAAAGGTAACAACAATGTGCTCTGGGTTGTTCATTCTGCAGAGCAGAGCGTCTGTAGTGTTGTGTATGCGTTTGACGGCAAGGTCTGAGTCGTAGTTCTGGCTGTTGGTCTCTTTAGCCTCGGCATACATACCTATGTGTGCGTCAAAGCAACAGATCTCAGCTAGTATATCTTTACGCTGTCTTTTGACTATTGGGGCTTTGGCAATCTTTAGTTTACCCTTTGCACGGTCACACAAGGCGTCAACAAAGTCTGTCATTGCCTCAGCGTTAGGTAGCAATCGTTTCCACTCACGCTGGACTTCACCCTCTGGTCCATACTGAACCGTGGTCTTGGCTAAGGCTAGGTGGTCGGGGACTGCTGCTTTACTGAGCCACGGAGCCTCGCCCTTTTGCTCTACTCGTTTTAAGGCTCGTCGAATGCTTGCCTCACTTGTGCCGATCTTGTCAGCAACAATAGTCTTACTACCTGATTCTAGAAATAACTTTAGGATTTTTTGTTCTTTGGTAGTTAACATAATTTTATAGTTGGTTTTCTTGCATAGCTTTCTCAAGGGTAGCTAGCTCTTTTGATAGTTTTTCGTTCTCGTCCTTAAGTGTTTGGTTCTGGTCAGTCAGAGCTTCACAAGCTAAGGTCATAGTGTGTAGCCCTCGTTCAAGGATTTTCTTTTCGGGCTGGTGAAACATAGGTCGGTTGGTTGCGGGTATACTCATTTTATAATTTCTATTAAGTCGTCTAGCACCATGCTAGAAAGTTCTTTCTTTTCTTCAAGCCGCTTAAGAATGGCATCGTCGACTGTCTGGGGTACAACAAGGTCGATGTACGTGCATTTTTTGTCTTGACCGATACGGTGGATACGGTCTTGACTCTGTAGTCGTGTTTCAAGGCTATAGTTGTTTGAGTAATATACCATTGTCGATGCACGGTGTAATGTCAACCCCTTAGCACCAGCTGACGTAGCTAGGAAAAAGTCTGCATTTCCATTTTGAAAATCTTGTACAGCTTGGTTTCGCACACGATCCGACACGTCACCGTGGTACTCGGCAATCTTTTTGTCGGGGAACCGTTTACTTAGTTCTTCTTTGATCTGCTTGATATTAAATTTATAGGCGCAGAACACAACCAAAGGCTGGGTAGTCTCAGCAATTTGCATGAGAGCAGCTATTCTGTTGTTTTCGATGGCGTGTTCTGTGCCTTCGTCATCAGTTACAAAGCCAGTAAGTATCTGGTGTAACTTTACAATCTTAGTCAGAGCTAAGGTGGAGGTGACGAGGTCTCCGCTGTCTAACAGTGCTAGGCAGTCATTCTTCATACTATCGTACACACGTTGTTGCTTTGGGGTAAGCTCAATTGCGTGCTGCATGAATGTTTTACTGGGGAGGTCGAGACAGTCTTTCTTCTCTATTCTCAGTGTAAACGGTTCTAGTAACTTGGTTAATCGTTCTAGGTTCTGGTATCCAATTACTTTACGGAACGCTCGGCTACCCATTGTGACTACTGTCTCAATAGCAAATGAGTGCTTGAATGCCGTGTAGGTATTGAAAGGTATAGCGTCTTTGCTTAGGAATCGACACTGCGTGAACAGGTCTAGCGGACTCTGAGTGATTGGAGTGCCGTTTAGTATCCACTTGCAATCTGCTTTATCTGAAAGTGTAATTACTCGTTTGGTCTGTATTGCTTTTGGATTCTTGATGCACGTTGATTCATCAACAATCATGTGACGCTGAGACACGGACGAATTAAGAAACTTGTCGCAGGTTTCGTATCCTGCCGCTGTGCGGAGGGCTTCAACATTAATTAGGAATATACGAGTCTCTGTTGTGTTGTTAACAAATCGTGCAAACTCCTGCTTTCTTTTCTTAGTCTTGATTGGTCCGTTCCAACAGAAGACTTCAACGTTGTTAGCAAAGTGAGCGGGTATCTCGTTGATTGCCCAGTTGTGGTGCAGTCCGTTGGGTGCAATAACAACTACGTCAACTTTGTCTTTAGCGTTTTGTATAATGTCAAGAACGATCTTAGTCTTACCTGTGCCCATCTCGCAGAACAAAGCACCGTAAGGCTCGGTTACGAAACGTTCGACAGCATCCTTTTGGTGTTGGAATGGTTTAGTTTTGTATATCATCTTGGGAGTTGGTAGAATTTGTCAGTCACTGGAGTGTGAATATAGAGGTTTTGCTTAGCACGAGTACAAGCAACATAAAACACACGATGCTCGTTGTCTGGGTCTTTCAGCATCCCTTTGTAGGTGGTGTATGTCATATCAGGTAGGATAATCACATTGTCAGCCTCACGACCCTTGGTAGCGTGTATTGTGCTAATCTCGATGTCTTTACTTCTGTCGAGCTTGCCGTCGGCTTCTGCTTTGAGTAAGACTTCTTTTGTTATGTCGGGGAGTTTAAATACTTTGTCCCACTTGTCTGTTGTGCGGAGCCCGAAAGTATTCTTTAAATCATCTTTGTCAAACATCTCTGCGTCAGGCATAGAGTTCATAAGTTTCTTGGCACCACGAGCTAGGGCAGCCCCAGTAGGTAGGAAGTCGTTATACAATACTTTAAGTTTGTGTGCTTTGTATTTGTAGCCTTTCCGCAGTTGTTCCCACATAAGTATGTTTTCAATCTGCTTTTCGTTAAATAGTGAGTTGGGGCTGTTAGATACAAAGAGTTGTTTAATACGCATAAGCTCACACTCAAGTATCTCAATCATAGCTTTGTTACGACACAACAGGAACCACGTACCCTGGCTAAAGTCTACGTCGTCAATGCTGTGTATCTGTTGCACACTGCCTTGTTCCTTGTGGCTTTGAACTGTGTAGGTTTGTTTCTCTTCGATCTGATCGGCTACACGTTCTGCGTAGTTAAGCACGGGCTGTGGTAGTCGGTAAGATGTGTCTAAGACAACACGGTTACCTTGTCTGTTAATTAGTGATGATGGGTCGCCACCAGCAAACTTAAAGATACTTTGTTTGTCATCACCAGCTACAAACACTTCCTCCGCATCTTTGCTGATAAAGTCAATAACGTCCCATTGCAGGGGTGACAAGTCTTGAGCTTCATCAACAAATACATACTTGAAGTACGGACGTATGGCTTGCTCTAAATACTTTTCAAGTTGGTCTGTAAAGTCGTACTTGCCTTTCTGGTCACGGAACTGCTTGTAGAACTCGCTAAATTTGTCAAGTTCATCTGGCGTAATGCGTGCGTTGAGTTGCGTGCTTAGCACATCCTCGCTACTGGCTTTAAGGTTACGCTTAAGACTGTCGTAAGTTAGTACAACGTCACCAGCGTTATTGTTGTAAGACATTCCGTCTTTGTTGGAGTAGCCCGCACTACCTGAGATATGGTAGCCTGATAGCTCACCTAGCAACCTGTAGTCTTGGTAACTGAGCATCTGCTTGCGTGGTATACGTCTGTAGCATAGTGCGTGCAACGTACTGAACCCAGTGAAGTCAGATATATTGTAGTCTGGGTTCTTGGTCAGGGCTCGGTCAATGGCTTCTTGAGCACCAGTCTTTGAGAATGTAGTGAAGCAAATATCTTTTGGAGGTGTTTCTTTATCAAGTACTTGTGTAAGTAGATCCATCAGAGTGGATGTCTTACCAGTACCTGCACTGGCTACGAATATTGTTTCATTAGTATGGGGATTGTTCATTGATATCAGGCATTGGTGCCGATGGGTCGAGACGTAAGTTCTCATCACGTACACGCCAACATCTTACTTTCAGCCGTATTGGTTCTTTCATTGTGTGCATTGTTGCATCAGCTTTGAGGACTTGCTTCAAAGATGATAGTATCTTGTTGTCAGGTAGTTCTTTAAATCGTTGTTGGTTTAGGTAATCTTTAAGGTCAATCATTCGGAACAAGTAGTTGCCGTTCACTTTGATTGGTCCGCTCTTGAGTGCATTTGGATTGTCACTTGCACTAGCACAAAACATAGACACATACTCCACGAACTGACCAACGGGTGTCATCTCAAAGGGTATGTCGATTTGTGTGCAGTTCTTTAGTAGTAAGTTTTGTTGTTTGACCCAGTCATCTTGTTTGATGGGTGGATACTTAAACAGCAACTTCTCCATGACTTTTTGATTGAACTGATTGAAGTTGTCGAACTGCTCAGTGGTAAGTTGTATCTCAGAGTCGTCTAGTGTTAGGAACCATAGTGGTGGGTCGCTCTTAAGCTGCATAAGCGAACGGTTGTTTGGCAAGAACTCTTCACCGCCAATACCAAACTTGCGTTGCCCGCATAGGCTAGCGTCACAATATTTACAGAGTGGTTGGTTGGAGCACTGGTATTTGTAATCTTTCTTACTATAGGAACTGATGATGGCTTCAACCTCTCTGTCTTCTAGGGGTTCAGAGAACTTGCGATTAAACTTGGTCAGTAGCTGTTTCCAATCTGTTGGTTGGGCTTTCTTTAGGTATACAGCAACGTTGGATAGTGTGATGTTACGTGACTCACTGTGTTGCGTTCTGTTCTGGAAAATGTAGTTAAGGCAGGGTGGTCCCTCGGGCAGCTCTTCAACGTCTAACGTGGGGACTACTAGCTCTTTAAACTCATCTACAGATAAGGTCTTAGATTGTGCGTAGGTTAGAAACTCTTCTGGGTTGAGTGCTTTGCCTTCTATGTCAAAGGCGTATTGTAATGTGGGGTTGCCCGAGTACGGCATGTTGATCCAGTTACCGTACTTACTGTCGTCTTTGCGATTGCTGATCTTTGGTTGCTTTGGGTATATCTCACAAGCACCTTGACCAAAGAAAGCTGAGAATGATTTTAGTTTGTCGATTACGTTTGCCGCAGATACTTCTTCTGAGAAGAACAAGTATACATGAGCACCGCCTGACTTTGACCGACAGACAACAAATGGTAGGTTGTGTTCTTTAACGCTTTTGAGTATATCTTCAATTGTGTTTAATTCTTGATATACATCTACGTCAAGTACGCCCCAACGAACACGGTCTTCGTTGACGAGCGGGGTGCATCCGATAATCTTATCACCTTTGAGGTGTTGTTCCCATATGTCTGTAGTGAGCGGAGCTTTAACAAGGAATGACTTGGAGTCTGCCTTGCCGTCACGGTCACGGGTTTTGCCAGTCAGTGAGGTTTGACCATGCACTTCTGGGTTACATACGAACAAGTCGTTGAAACGGAAAGCTAAATCTGCAATTGGAATCATAAGGGCAAAAAAACCCTAGCCCCCGTTTGGGAGGCTAGGGTGAACTTGATAATAACTAGTACGGCATTGCGTCAGAGGATACAAGTTTAGGTGTATCTTCTGTCTGCAGTAGTGGTGTGTCTGATGCGTTTTTATACGTATCGGACGCAATGGTTAACGTTTCTTCGTCAGCTTCGAAGTCTAGAACACGAGGCTCTATAAACTCAAAGTTGAAGTAGTCATCGCCATTTTTGCTAGTCTCGAGCACTGACTTGAGTTGCCAAGCTTGAGCATATAGCGGGGGCTGTACGTCCATACCGTCGTAACGGAAACGATTGATATCGCTCGTTAGTTTGCGTGAGACACGCAGTTGTGACGATGTGAATGGGATAACAGCTTGTTCCCAGTTATCGTTTACTTTGAGCATGACGAACCAGTAAGTTGTAAACTTAAGTTCGTTCTCGCCCAGCCATTCGTCATATTGACGTTCACGTCCCTTCTCGTAAGCGGGGTTGCTTACGATGGTCAGTGGGTGGTTGCCTTTGAAACCGCCACCTTTGGAACGGGGAACCCATTCGGTGTAGATGGACTTAGTGTAACAAGGGATGATCTCTGCGGGTTGATCTATGATGCTTTGCGTCTTAGCAAAGAATAGATCGCCAGACTTTGAGCCTTCTACGTATTCTTCTTTTTGTGATTTGAGCTGTGGGCTCAAGTCTTGCAGGATGCGGATGAAGGGCAAGGCTGATGAACCTGAATCCAAGTTCTCTGTACCTTGACCTGCTACTGTTGTGATATCGAATGCCATGATTCTATATTTCTTCTTTCTATTTATTGGGTTATTTTCGCCCGCTTACCTTGGTAGATACCAAAGGCTTCACGAGGTAGGGATTCTGCCAGCTCTGGGTTATCCAGTGCGTCGCGACAGAAAGCTTTGAGTGTTTGATTGTGTACGGTAATCTTAAGATCAGCCTCCACATCATTCTCTCTTAAAAGTTCAATTACTTCCTGAGCTCTAGCATCATCACCACGTCCCAGAGATACTGAGATTTGATTCTTGATGATAGACTCGTTGTTTGTTTCACGTAACCAATCAAATGCTATGTTTGCGTCTTTGATGCGAGCATCTACAAACTCATCTACTTTGATCTTAGTTCCGTCTTCAAGTTGTACAAGTTTAAGCCCAACCTTGTTCATAAGGTCAGGTATAAGTTCTTCGGCTACTTGTTTACGTGTAGCTTTAAGCTTACTTACTTCTTCTTCGGCTAGTATTACTTGGTTGTTTAGTCCGTTAAGTGTATCACCTAACTCTTTGAGAGTAGCCAAGTCATCTGCTTCGACTCCGCTAGTATCTATACCTTCTATTGCAGCGATAGGTATAATGTCGCTTTCTTCTAATAATTCATCCATGTTGTTGTTTATTGTTGTTAACACCAAGTCTTACCTAAATCTATATCGGCAATAACTGGTACTTTGAGCTGTATAGCATTTTCCATAATTAATTTCAAGTCTAAACTCTCTTTTTCTGAATTAACCATACAATTGATTTCGTCATGCACTGGTAATCTCATATCGAAACCAGCATCATACGCATCCACCATAGCCTTTTTAGCTTGGTCTGCTGCTGATCCTTGTATAAGTCTGTTCAATGCTTTACTGGTGAATGCTCGAAAGAGTGCTGAGTTGGGGTGTTTCTCTTTTGCTTTGTCTAAGGTTTTAACTGGAGTGTCGCCAAACTCTTTGACCCAGAAGTCAAATCGTGCACGACGTCCCATGATTGTTTTGATGTAACCTCTTGAGCTTGCAAGGTTCATCACGTTGTCATAGAGGATCTTAAGGAATGGTGCTTCTGAATTAAACTTACGCATTGTTGATGTGCACATCTCTTCAGATATGCCCAGCGTTTTAGCCATCTTCTTCATGCCCATGCCGTAACTAATGCCAAGACACAACATCTTGCAGGTGTCGTACGGTAGCCCAGTAGTCTTCTCGAAGAATGTGTATAACTTCTCACCTCTTTGGAATGCTTCTAAAGCTTCTTGGGCTTTTGGCAGTGGTCGGTTAAATTCTCCAATAAGTGCGTAGTGTACCTGTAAGCGTGGTTCTTGTGACGAGTAGTCTGCTTTGCACCAAAGTTTGTCAGGCTCTGCGATGTACAAGCTTCTGATAGCCTTACCGATGTCGCTTCGTTTAGGTACTTGCTGCATGTTGGGGTTTGCTGAGGACAGTCGTCCTGAGCGAGTACCGCCAGAGTCTGATGCTGTCTGTTTGAAGTCAGCGTGTATGCGTCCTTTGTAGTTTTGTTTAAGGATGGTGTCTTCAATAAATACTTTTCTTAGTCGGTTGATACTTCGTGCCTCGTGTATGAGCTTAACTTCTGGGTGGTCGCAGTTAACTAGGAAGTCTTTAGATATAGATGGGTTGCCTTTCTCTGTCTTGGGTACGACTAGTCCAAGCCCCTCGATGTGCCTAGCAAGCTGAGCACCTGACCATATATCAACGTGCTTGAAATGTTTCTTTAGCTCTCTTTCTTTGATTATAAGTTGATTGTTTAGTTGTTCTGCTTTGTCCAAGTCTACGGGTACACCTTTCATTGTCATGTGAACAAGTACGGGTGTAAGTTTACACTCAAGCTCCCACACTTCCCATAGTCCTTGCTCTCTTAGCACGGGCTTCTGGTACTGGTAGATGTCCCAAGTGTTTCGGGCGTCAATCTCTGCGTACTCGCCTACGTAACGTGCAGGCAGTTTCCACATCTCAGCCTTCGGGTCGATGCCGTAGGTCTGCGCTGCGTCTTTGAGTGCGTCTTCAAACTTAGTTCTATTTAAATACTTCTTAGACAAGTTGTTAAGACTGTATGAGAATTGTTCTTCGTCGATTAGAGCTTCTGCAATCTGCACGTCTCGGACTGGACAAGAGACGTGGAGCCCTAGTGTCTCAAGCCAGCCGAGGTCATATGCGGCATTAGCAAATAAAACCTCACTGCTGTTTGCTAGTGTTTGTTTTACGTAAGCTAATACTATGTTTTTATCTATGTTGTCGCCACCGAAATGGTCGATAGGTAAATATATTTCTTGATGTTCATCTGCAATAGCAACGCCAACTACCTTACCAGTCCCTCGTTTGTAAGACGGTCCGCTAATTTTAAGGTCAGGGTCACAAGTTTCTAAGTCAACTGCAATTACCTTGTCAAAGGTAGGCAGCATTGCTGGCGGTCGCCAAGTGGATTCAGGTGGGAATAGTGGTGCTTGGAGCATTATAGATCGTCTATCTTTCCACCGCACTGCGAGTAACCTGCTATGTCTACCCAATTGTCTCTCTTGGGTTTGTGTACGTTCCTAGCTATCTTCATAAGTATCATCATGTGAGCTACATCTCTAGCAGAGATTGACACGTCTGCGTTGCAGCTTGTCTTAAGATACCACTCCCACGAAGCACCTATCTCTAGCAAGTTGCTTTTGGGGTTGCCGTAGTCTTGTTGGCGGTTACCTCCTTGGATGCGGAAGGCTTCTTCGCAGATAGATTCTTGTTTCTTTGGTTTGTTCATGTTTATGAACTTACTCATGCTTATGTATTTACTCATAGTAATTTTTTAACTTTTTCCCAGTATGGTTTGGTGCTGTCTTTTTTCCAGCCGTTGGGTCCTCCGTTGTGGATACGTGCCATATCTTCTAGAGTAGGCTTACGACCTAAACGGTACTTAGTAGCGTATCTGCTCATGTATATTTCAAACATGTCGATAGCCATAGCTCGGTGAAATGCTTCTTCGTGGGCATAAGGTATGCCTGATTCTTCAGCAACATCTTTTACATAAGCTTCATGGATTTGTAAACATCCATAAGCTTTGCCGTTGTCTCCAATTGCGTCATCGTTGCCCCCGCTTTCAACTTGGATCAGGGCTAGTACTAGTAGCATTATTTCTTGATTCATTTTCGCGTATTGTTTTGTTTATTTGTTTCCACTCTTTTGAATGAAGTCGTAGTTCAATGTCTCGGGCATCATACTCTATAATCAACCCCTCATCTTTAGCTTTGTTAACTGCATCTTTGTATTTATTACAGACGTCTGCGTCTAGTATCTCTTTAGCTCTGCGATCTATCATTTCAAATAGATCTTTTATGGATGAGCTTTGTGATCCGTACGACGGATCTACACCTGGGTAAGTTTTGTAGTGAGTGCGTAATGGTTGATCTGGCATAATAAATTGGCTGGGTCGCCCCCGAAGGGGCTAACCAGTTATCTGGAAAGGACTTATGGATACAGCTCATTGAGGATCACGGCAGTCGTCCAGTCTGTACAGGGAGAACTAGCCGTACAGAGTCGCTAGTTTGGGGGTTGCTAGTGCTTGATTCTTCGCCCGTGAGGGTCTGAGATCGTCGACATCGCATGCCAAAGTTATAGTGTAACGTAATTGTAAAAGTCTTTGAAACCTTCTTTGTTTAAAGCGAAGGTTACGGGGCATGGGTCTTCAATCCCAGTATCTTGGATGCAAGACGCATCAAACCTACGCATTACAAACCGATTGGTTTTCGGGTACGCCGTGAGCGTAATGCACTTGTTGATACTTTCTTTGATGACTTCGTTTGTCTTGATCTGGAACGCTGATTGTTCTGGGCGTACCTTTCCAGTCTCAAACTTGCTCTCAATAAGCAGTACTCGACTTTGCAAGATAACCAAGAAATCAGGAACTCCGTTAGACGTAGTAGTCTCGATACGCTGAACAACAATCTTTCCATTCGCTTGCTCATGAAAGTTGTTCGTTATCCACTTGTTGAACTGTGCTTCTGTCTTCAATGTCGAGTGTTGAAAGTCCATGCTGGAGTTCTGCAATGGTTGTGTCAACACCAAATCGTCTTTGTTCCGAACAGAATTTTTCAACGAGCTTAAGCATTTCCTTGCCTTGTGTAGTGGCTTGGAATGCGTCATCTTCGAGCATGTGGAGGAGATCTTTTGTAATTTGCTCTTCATCCAATTGGCTTGTGACAAGTCTTTGGCAAGATGAACTACTATTGATATGGCTGTAATAGCTGATAAGGCAGTCTTCATATTCGTAATCGGTTAAGAATGTGTCGCGGAACTCTTCTGCGACTTCTTCATGCGAGTTTTTTTTATTTTTGGTTGGTTGGTTGTAGTAGGAGTCTTCCCACCAGTCGTCACCAGTGTCCCAGCCTAGTCCTTTGTAGGACTTAGCTTTGAACGGCTTGGTATACTTTGTTGTGGGCTGTTCGATGTTGTCGAACAGCGGAGAATAATCTATTGGATGGTCTGGGTTGTAGTTGAGCATCTCGTCTTGAGTCATTTTGTTAATGACTGCGTCACGGATTGCGTCGGTTACAGCAACGTTTTTCTTGAACGGTGATGCTACTTTCTCAATGTAAGTATGTGGGTCGAGGTCAACGCATTGACCACCGAGTGACATGCGGAAGTGCAGGTCAAACACATTTTTGTCAAGATGACCAATTGTAAAGTGCATACCTTCGCGATTGATCTCGTCTGCTTCGTCAGTGCCTGATTGGAATGCAGATGCTGTGCAGTGGTGGTGCACTGTGCCCAGCATTAGGTCAGGATACTCAGCTCGTTGTGCTTTGTATTTGGGGTCGTTTGGTGATGACTTGACGGTCATGCCGTTGGTTTGCTGCGGCGGTAGCCACCATGACCAAGGCTGTTCAGCTTTGGTGTCGTAGAACAAGAAGATAAGTGCTTCTGATTTAAACTTATCTTGTGACTGTTTCATGCAGTGCATGATGTCGTGCCACATGCTCATTGGTATTGGCTTGCCGTGAAACTCTGGCGTGATGTCATCAATGCTTGGAACTGCAACTTCTTTGTACACTGTGAATAAGTCAGAGGTTACTTTTTCGTATGCTTTGTCGTCTACGATATACATTATGCTGATTTAATACTTAGTTTAGCGAGGTCACCAACTGTGATAGTTTGTAACCGTGAGAAGGTTGATTGGAACTCGCACGGCATATAATCAACATGCTCGGTGGGAGCCATACCGTGCCAAGACCATAACAAGAAGTTGCCGAAGGATGCGGCTACTTGGTTTGCAATGGCTAGTTGTGGGTCGGATTCAAGTGCAATGCCCTGGCAGCTGACTGGGCTGCCTGATTGGTCAGTTGCAATTTCTGGGTAACGTGCGTATGGGTGCATGGCTGGATATTCACGGACAAGGTTGGGATCGTAATAGAACGATTGGCTTGTGTGGTACTCGTTAGCACATACAAGGATTGGTTTGTTGAATTGTATGGCTGCTTCGATGGACGCTTTGCGTGCTGGGTGGTTGTCTACGCAGCAGATGATTACATCGCATTCGCCGAAGAAGAACTTGTACTCGGTGTCAAGTAGGTCTGCAGTGAAATACTCGGATACTGCGTTGCCTTCGTTTTTGCGGAAGTTGTATAACTTCATGAGCGCACGTGCTTTGTATTCACCAACTTGGTTGTTGCGGAACAATTGCCGATCTAGGTTGTGCTTTTCTAGGCGGTCACCGTCGAAGATTGTAAGACTTAGATCGAAACTGTTTTTAAGTGCGGGTAACATGTAAGATGTCACACCGCCAGCACCGATGATGATAGCTTTAAGTTTGGGTTTCATTGTTTAATATGTTATATAGTTTACGGTTATCGTTGTTTGTTTCAGTTGTGTAGGCTTTGATGTAGCGTAGTATTGCACCACGCTTACGACCACAATCAGGCAACTTCTTAGCTAGGATCTTAAGTAAGACACGTAGGTCTGCGTTGCTGAGTCCGTGGTCGATGTCGTAAGTGTCTAGCTCATGCTGCGTATCGTTTTCTATGTGATCTACAGTGCGGCTGACATAACGCCCAGAGTCACGGTGTATTTGAGCTGCGTGCTCGTGACCAGCAGAATAGACAACAGGTAGGCTGCCTAAAGATTCGTTTAGTGTCTCGTATTGTTCAGCCATTGTGTGTATTCTAGTATTGGTTCTTGGTGTACTTCTAAGAAGAAGCGATTACCTTTGCAGTCTTGCGGGAAATCAGGTTCATCTAGGTCTATTGTATTGCCAATACGGTCGAACCTAACGAATCTACTTTCTGTGTCGTTGTCCATGCGTAGGTCGTTGTTGCAGTTGCTTGTATTGAGCTCGTGAATATTGACTGCCATTAGCTCTTGAGTTGAGTCGCCAACGTTTGTGAAGTTGTCGCCAGTGCAAATCTTACCGCTATCGTAGATGTTTGGTAGATTTGGTACGAATGAGCAACCTGTTTGCGGGTTGTAAACAAACAGAAACGGGCTACCTGCTGCTAGTACTCTGGGTTCGTCAGGTACGTTTTGTTGTGGGAACATGATGAACATTCTAAGTCCCAATGCAGATGGATCCCAACGTAAACCTTGGTTGTTGTTGAACTCGCTAGTCTGTATGTGATTCTCGTTGTTGCGCTGAAACGCTATTCGCGGGATGAACATACGATAGTAGTCACTGTCGGGCATACGTTCTAGCAGAGCACCGCGAAACATAAAGTACGGGATCTCTTTGAACAGATAGTTTTTATCGCCACCTGTAAACGCTGCGATGTGCGTGCTGGGTGCGATAGGTATGTCGGTGACATGAAAAACAGGCTTTGACTTCACACGTTGTACAGCTTCAGCCTGGGATTTAATCAGCGTTGTGACAACTGTACGTTTGTAAAAGTTGCCGTCTGGCTGCAGAATGATTTCTTGTTGGATTGGATTTGACATAATAATAAAGAAAAGCCTGCCACCCCGTAAGAGGTGACAGGCAACACATATGACGTATAACTACTAACTTCTACGGGTTACGTAGAAATTTAAGCTTTACTTGAGGCTTGCGGCTCAAATGTAATTGAGTCGTAGTTCTCAACGAGTGTATCTGGTGATAGTGTATCACCATTGGATACGGCAACTACAGCTTCTGGGGCTGATAGTGCCATGCGGATCGAGCGATCTGCGAGGATGTCACCTACTGTGACGCCTTGTTCGAAGCCACGGGTTACAGAGTTTGTAAGCCCGTAGCGGATTGTTACGTTTGTCATGTTCATTATGGGTTGTTGTGTTGTGTTGTGCTCATATGAGCGAGAAAGTGTTTGACAAAAATCATTTTGAATACTAAATTAACAATACAACCCATCCACTCGGTGTTGTTTATTGTTATCATTCGTGTTCATTGTTGTGTACAGCCTCCTTACTTTCGAGTAAGGGGGCTGTCTTCGTTATTAGGGTGTTAATGGCGTAAGTGATTACGTCCCAATTTATGCCATGGTTGCAGTCGTGATTGTGTTCTAGTAACTGAAGCACATCTCTTGCATCTTTGATAGACAGAGTTATGTCCATGCCTTGTTGGGCGTGGTCAATAATGTCTCTGGAAGTCCATACAATGGTGAACTCATCTGGGTTTTTTGCTTTCATGGTTCTTTGAATTTGATTATGATACGCACCATATCTGGTGATCGAAGTTTACGCATAGCTTTATCTTGTATCTGGCGAATACGCTCACGAGTAATATCATACTCGCTGCCTATTTCTTCCAGGGTGCGGGGTATACCATCGTCAAGCCCAAAGCGTAAGTATATAATATTACGCTCAATTGGTGTGA
>Ga0233415_10000576_pt1 | contig 17003 bp, 16 predicted proteins | sample Na_anoxic_12_MG_FD_188631 | JGI IMG/M metagenome (GOLD analysis project Ga0233415, IMG submission 188631) | Seawater microbial communities from Saanich Inlet, British Columbia, Canada - Na_anoxic_12_MG | ecosystem: Environmental > Aquatic > Marine > Inlet | place: Canada: British Columbia... | reverse complement strand
GTATGGTCCTTTTTTAAATAAAAAATTGATGCATACATACAGTGAGGAGGACATTCACGATCTAATTTCAAAGGACTACAATGTTGCGAAATATTTTTTTTCACAAAAATACTTGACATTTTAATTCTGTTTGTTTATGAATTCCACCTTAACCAAAGAGAAAATTATGGCGAAAGACAGAATGAATATCATATTTCAATACGCTAATAACATTGTCAAGGCCACAGGAATAAGGGTCAATTTCCTGTGGAAGATCCATAAGGTAGAGAGAATGAAGCTACCGGGCCTGATAATGCCTTAGTGCTGTTGAGAATACCCACTCAACCCGTTATCAGGCGAGCCTGGTAACGGGTTTTTTATTGAAGGCTAAAAAAGGAGATAAAGAAGGTTGCCTGAGATTTTTTCCTATGGTCTGAGCAGGATCATTAATGTCTCTGGGTGCCGTAATTTTATTTCAATGTAATGTGGATTATATCATGGCAACAAATTTTAAAATCGATGCTCACAGAAACGATGAAAACCTGCACCTCAAATTAAAGGGCGATTTCGATGGGACGTCCGCCCATGAATTACTCGATATTGTGAGAAAGAGGTCTGCCCATACTTCACGAGTATTCATACACACCAGCAACCTGAGGGATATCCATCCCTTTGGATTGCATGTGTTTCGTTCCAATCTGGATAGTCTGAAAGGCCAATCCGTGGAGCTTGTATTTACAGGGGAAAATGCCTCCCAATTTGAATCTAATTATGCTAAATTTTCTTAAGCCATGATTGAACGCTGGTCAAAAAAGAACGGGTACAAACATGTCCTGGCAATCAGCCTCCCGCTGGTGGCCTCAATGGGATCGCTTACCCTGATGCAGTTCACGGACCGAATGTTTTTAGCCAACTATTCTGCCGATACCATTTCTGCAGCATTGCCGGCTGGAATCGCATCCTTTACAGCTGTGGCCTTTTTTATGGGTGTTGCCAACTATGTAAATGCCTTTATAGCCCAATACACGGGGGCTTGTGCCTTTAAAAGAATAGGGGCATCAGTGTGGCAGGGGATCTATTTTTCCCTTATGGCCGCCTGCTTGCTGGCATTACTCTATTTCGTCTCCGGGCCACTGTTCAATCTTATTGGCCACTCACCCCACATACGGAGTCTTGAGGTAAGCTATTTCAATATACTTACGCTGGGGGCCGGGCTGGTGGTGCTGGCATCTGCCATGGCCTGTTTTTATACGGGCCGTGGTCTCACCAGGACAGTAATGGTGGTCCACGCAATCGGGGCCGCCATCAATATTCCCCTGGACTACTGCCTGATTAATGGTGTTGGTTTCTTTCCCGAGCTTGGAATCGTGGGTGCAGCACTGGCCACAGTGACTGCATCAGCAACCATTGTGGGTATCCTGAGCGTGCTTATCTTTAGCCCTGCAAACCGGTCCAGGTATGAGACCTGGAAGGGCAGAGCATTTGATAAAGAGCTTTTTGGCCGGTTGATGCACTACGGTCTTCCCAGTGGAATCCAGTTTTTTCTCGAGATCTTCGGGATTACCTTCTTTGTCCAGATGGTGGGTAGACTGGGGGATTTGGAGCTGGCTGCCTCCAATATTGTACTCTCCATAGAGTCCCTCTCCTTTTTGCCCATGGTTGGCTTTCATGTAGGCACTGCCACGCTTGTAGGCCAGGCCGTTGGCCGCGGGAGGCCGGAGGACGGAACGTATGCAACCATGAGCGCGCTCCATATTACCATGGCCTATATGATAATCGTAGCGGTTGTCTTTGTTGTTACACCTAAGCCGTTGCTCAATCTTTTTAAGGCTCACTACCTCACTGTGGCTCAGTATGCAGAGATCATGAATCTCGGTGTGATATTGCTGCGATTTGTGGCAGTTTTTTGCTTTTTTGATGCGCTGAATCTTATTTTTTCAGGGGCTATCAAAGGCGCAGGAGATACCAGGTTTATTATGTGGACCATTGGAGCGCTGTCGCTGGGAGTAATGATTACCCCAATGTATGTGGCAGTAGAGATCCTTCAAGCTGGACTGTATACCACATGGGCCCTGGCTACCTTTTACATCTGCGCCCTGGGAGTTGCCTTTATGATGCGCTACCGGCAGGGAAGGTGGAAATCCATGAGGGTTATCGAGTTTCAGCCAATAGGAGTGGGAAGGTGCTCAGGAGCCGTAGATGTCGAATCACCGAGCTTTAATGAGCAGCTCTAATTTCATAGAATTTCCAATGACAGGCTCTCAAGGCTCATAATGAAAGAGCCTTTACTGTTATGTAATCTAACAAACAAAGATTAGTGTGTGCTGAGAACCGACCGAAGGAGGTCGGGCCGATTCGTGATGATACCATCTACTCCCATTCTGATCAAATTCTGCATATCGTTTTGGGAATCAGGAGTCCACACAAAGACCTGGATTCCTAAGTTGTGCGCTTCTTGCACACGCTCGGGTGTGACATATCTATAGTAAGGTGCCCAATACCGACCCCTTGCCGCCTTAATGGCACGAGGTATCGAGCTGTTAAAGTCGTCTACGTCTATGCCGGCAGTCCATGGGGAAGGACCTGGTTCACCTGGTTTGATGTTATTTAAACGGCTTCCAATACGGGACAGATATACTGTCGGAATGTAGGGCACAATTTTCTGAACATGTACGAGTGATCGCCAGTCAAATGAAAGTATTCGGACACGATTAACAATGTTTTCTTTGTTGAGGAGGTGCACTACCGCATTGGCGACAGATTCAGGGGATGGTGTCATGTAAGGCTTTTCTGGCGAGGTCTTGATTTCAATCCAGAGCTGCGTTTCTTTGTCATAACCTTTTAGGAGTGAAATGACCTCTCGCAACGTCGGTATGCGCTCTCCGTCTGCGGGTTGTTGCTCTGGATGCCGCCGGGCATACTTGGTGTTCGGTTTCAGACGGCCGACATCGTAATTCCTCAGCTCAGCCAACGTGAGGTTCTTAATGGTCGGCCCTTCCCAGTCCTTTAGCCATGCACCGTCCGGTGTGCGAGCGATTTCGGGTTTCAGACGGTAGTTGTGATGCACGATAAGTTCCTTGTCTGAAGTAAGGAGAACATCCAGTTCGACCGCATCTACTCCAAGGTTCAATGCCCGTTTAAACGCTGCCAATGTGTTTTCAGGAGCTAGACCCGCCGCACCACGGTGCCCTATAACGTAGAATTTTTTTATCAGCCGCTCGGGCTTTAATTTCGGAACACTGCTGCCTGTGGTCTGACACCCTGCAGAGGCAAACAGAAATAAGAATAAAGCGAGAATTTTCACCACTTGCCAGTGTAAAAAAACTTTTCGTTTTCTCATTACTTCCTCATTTCATATGTTTTCCAGCTCATTCTATTTGCTTGTGTACCTACGAAGCTAAACGATTTAAAATTTATATACCTTTGGTTAAGAAAAGCAACTTCAAAAACGCCTCCCATAAAAGGGACTTTGTAAGAATCAAAAGACGAGGGAGAGATAAAGTAGATAGGTGATGATAGTGAGGCTATAGAGTCCAAAACGGGAAAAATTAGCAAGGCTTCACAAAGCCGAAGCAGCTGAATTCACAATTCAAGATGCACTCCAACAGGGATCACTTGATGACTCAGGGAGTATAAGATCAAAAGTGGTCAGGTCTAAAGCGTAGAAAAAAAATTGAACGAAACGAAGTGTTTTCCGACTTCCACACTACTTTTCCTTCATAAACCCGAATCCTTTTATGAAACTTTTCTGCATCACGAAAAAAACGATTAGAGGCGGAACCATGGCAATCAGAACTCCGGCCATAATGACGCCCCAGTTGTTCATGGCTTCGGTGTTGATCAACATCTTAATGCCAATTTGTATCACCCTCATATCATCAGCATTTATCACAATTAACGGCCAGAGATACTGGTTCCAGATATAAACAAACTCAATTACGGCGAACGCGCCGATGGTATTCTTAGATAAAGGGATCAGGATCTGAAACAAAAACCGTAAGGGACCGCATCCATCGATCTTTGCCGCGTCGGTCAATTCATTGGGGATTGTCAAAAAATGTTGGCGAAAGAGAAAGGTCCCTGTTGCACTGGCTAGGAAGGGAACGATTAAGCCCCAGTAAGTGTCCACCCAATTGAGATCTGAAATAATTTCAAAGAGAGGGACAATACGGACCGGGATTGGAAGCATTAGTGTAATAAGAATCAATAAAAACCAAAACTGTTTACCCTTGAATTTGAAGTGGGTAAACGCAAATGCCGCCAGAACGGATATAATGAACTTGCCGACTCCAACCATGATGGCAATATATGCGCTGTTGAACATCATACGTCCCAGGTTTACCTGCTGCCAAGCCTTCTGGTAGTTGCTGAAATGGGATCCCGGAAGCAGCCTGGGTGGATAACTGAAGACCTGTATGGGGCTCTGGGTGCTGATAATAAATCCGAATATCACTGGAGCACCAATAATAATAATGACGGCAAAAAGCGCCATGTGGGTGAGAATATGATATTTATGAAAAAGTGTCTTTATCATGGAATCTTTTTATATCGATTTAGACCGACTAATCGCCATCTATCCATTATGATACAGTCGTAACGTTTCATCTAAAAAGCATAGAGCCATTCATTCTCTATTGCGTTTATTGATAATGGACTCCTCTGCCAGAAGTTCTGAACTGCAAAAAGGTCAAAATCACCACTAAGGAAAACAAAATCATCGATTCGGCCGCTGCGAGCCCTGCGTTGTGATTGATAAACGCCTCCTTATACAAGTCGTAGATCAGGATGTTAGTGGCATTTGCAGGCCCCCCTTCTGTCATCACGTGAATCAAGCCGAATGAGCCAAAGTAAGAATAAATCAAGTTCATAATGAGAAGAAAAAACGTCATAGGAGAAAGCAGGGGGAAAGTAATTCTCCAGAATTTTTGAAACCGGTTGGCCCCATCTATTCCCGCAGCTTCAAGAATATCGTCGGGAATGGTTTGCAGGCTCGCCAAGAATAAAATGATATTGTATCCCAGATTTTTCCATGTGGCGGCTGCAGTCACCACCACGAGAGCCAGGGAACCGGAGGTAAGCCATTTGGGCTTCACATTAAGCAGAATAGAAAAAAAATAATTTAAATATCCGGCTGAAGAGTCAAATAGGAACACCCACAGTGCGCCTGCAATCGCCGGGGATAGGGCATAGGGCCAAATCAACGCAGCCCTGTAAAAATTAATACCGCGAATTTTCCGGTTGATCATTACAGCCAGCGCCAGGGAAATCGCCAGTCCGAACACAACAACAGAAAAGGAAAAAATAAAACTAATGTTGAAGCTGTGGATATAATCGGATGAAGTAAATAAATCAATAAAATTTTCAAACTTGATGAAAAGCTTTTTGATCCCGAAAGGTCCCAGGCGATAAAGGCTTAATCGAAATGTCTCAAACGTGGGATAGAATAAAAAGTAGCCAATAATAATGAAAGAAGGCGCCAGCAGAATGTATGGCAGGATTTTATTGTCATAGGTAGACTTTTGTTCCATTCTTGAACTTCCACAACAAATTGGGTACGAAATGTCGGAAGGTCGAAAGCCTGCATTTAATTAAATAGGACAACTTTCGACTTTCCGACTTGCAGCTGTGAGGGTTTGATTCTGGATTTAAAAGGAATCACCCTATTTAAACAGGGAGTTGTAGTTTTCCAAGTCTTTGTTGATCTTTTGTGCAGCCTCTTTCAGGGCTGCTTCTGGCGTTGCTTTCCCTTCATACACTTTTTCGATCCCCGATTGGACCGCATCTCTAAGTTGAGGGAAAACCCCGATCAAAGCCCCACTTGTAGACAGAGAGGTCTTGGTTTCCAGCAATTGATCAAATGCCACCTTGTAGTTGGGAAATTTATTGAACCAGCCTTCTTTCTCTAACAATTTCATGGCGCTTTTGCGAATGGGGAAATATCCAGTTCCTTTATGCCAGATAACCTGTTGTTTCGGCATGCTGATCCATTTGAGATATTCCCAAGCCGCTTTCAATTCTTCTTGGGGATGATCTTTGGTCATCCAGAGGGTGCCGCCACCGATAATCACGCCTTGACGCGGGACAGCATCGGGCCGGGGCAAAAAACCGGTTCCCAGATCCCATCCTTTTTGGTTGAAGGCATTTGTCATCTGAGTCACGTCTGAAGTGGACGATATCATCATGGCAGCCTGTCCACTAATAAATGCCTTTCGGTGATTACTCCACCCCCTACCAGTATTCAAAAAAATCTTATCTTTTTCCAGACCGGTCCACCACTTGACGATATTGACGCCGGCCGATCCATCAAAAAGGACCTTTCGCGCACGACCTTCTCGACCGTTTTCCTGATCCACCAGCATAGCATTCTGGACGGCATGCCACTGCTCAAAGTACCAGCAGTGCATATTCCAGGTAATGCCTGCTTCAGCAGCCCCGCTGTCCATAATTTTCTTACCCATTACTCGTACTTGACTCCAGGTGTCGGGCGGCTTATTTGCATCTAAACCGGCTTTTTTGAAAGCCGTTTTGTTGTAAAAGAGGATCGGGGTTGAGGAGTTGAACGGCATGGAATAAAGTTTTCCGTCAACCTTGTAATATGACATCACAGCATCTACATAATCTTCCCAATCTACTTCTCCGGGTTTGGCAATATCACCGATCGGCATAATCATACCGCCGTCTATCATTCCACGGGTGCCGATTTCGTAGAGCTGGAAAATGTGCGGAGGGTTTCCAGCTTTAACTGACGCAATGGTTTTATTTAAGGTCTCATTGTAACTGCCTACATATTGGGATTCCACCGTTATTCCAGGGTGTGTTTTATTAAAATCCTCTGCCAATCCTTTGAGCAAATCAATGCGGTTGCCGGACATGGCATGCCAAAACTTGATTTTCACTTCAGCCTGAACAGGGTTCACCGATAAGGAAAGAAACAACGAAAGGACAAAGAGTACAATTACATACCGAAGACTTGATTTATGAGACATACTGCACCTCCTTTAAATTGATGGTTAATAAGACATAATACACCAACCTCCAAGTAAAACGCTTCGCTGTAAAACCTGCCTCAAATCATACCAATGTCGAAAACCTTTTCCCGCTTGATCATTTACTATCAACCAATAATTTAAGACTATCTATAGTAATTATTGCTGTCAACAATAAAAAAGTATATTTCCGGATGGAGGCGAAAGAGATGATTTTTATCGTTGAGAATCAATCATTTTTTGACGCCAAAATCACAGCGCTCACAGCTAACAAAACCACTTTATTGTTGACACACTCAGCCCACATCTCTATGCTTATTTCCAAAAAAAAGGACTTTTTATCAACTCAACTCAACCGTTTTAGGAATTCTGGAAGGAGTTATATATGGCCAACGTATTACTGAAAGGCATTACCAAGCGGTTTGATGAAGTTGTGGCTGTTGACAGTGTCGATCTTGAGATTGCTGATCAGGAATTTTTGGTTCTCGTGGGGCCTTCAGGCTGCGGCAAAACGACAACCCTTAGGATGATCGCAGGGTTGGAGGAGATCACGGAAGGGGAGATTTTTATTGGTGATCAATGTGTCAACAACCTTGCGCCAAAGGATAGGAATATAGCAATGGTTTTTCAGAGTTACGCACTCTATCCTCATATGAAAGTATACGATAATTTAGCTTTTGGGATGAAAATGCGCAAAGTATCCAAGGAAGAGAGAGAGACCCGCGTCAGAAAGGCAGCCAGCATCTTGGGGATTGAAAATTTATTGCAAAGGAAGCCCAAACAGCTATCTGGTGGTCAAAGACAGCGCGTGGCCTTGGGTCGTGCTATTGTAAGAGATCCTCAGGTGTTCCTTTTCGATGAACCCTTAAGCAATCTGGATGCGAAACTCCGGGTTCAGATGAGAACGGAGCTGAAAAAACTGCACGAACGTCTCGCAACGACGGCTGTTTATGTCACACACGATCAGGTTGAAGCCATGACAATGGGCAACCGTATTGTCGTCATGAAAGATGGCATAGTCCAACAGGTTGGGAGGCCGCTCGAAATTTACAAAAAGCCCTCTAATCTTTTTGTTGCCGGATTCATTGGAAGCCCATCTATGAATTTTATTCCATGTCGCGTTTTGGAAGAAAATTCATGCCTGTTTATCAGTACAGAAGATTTAAAAATCCCTCTTCCCGCACACATGGCAGAAAAATTGAGATCCACAAGAGAAACAGAATTCATTTTTGGAATCCGGCCTGAGGACTTTAGTGAAAAAGGTCGCGGACATGGATTACCAACAGAGGGAGTCACCATAAAAGCCAGCGTAAACGTTATTGAGCCTATAGGGAAAGAGATTAACCTCGATCTCACTACAGGTGCTCATAGTTTAACAGCCGTTCTGAATTCAGATACCAAGGCGAGGTTCCATGAGGATATCGAGTTGGCCCTGAATATGGAGCAAATACATCTTTTCAGGAAGGAAGGGGGTGAAGCTATCTTTTGAAAGAGACAGCGAGTTTATCGTCCGTGAGCCCAAGGTCTTTCTCTTTGATGAACCCCTGAGTAATCTTGATGCACAGCTTTGGGTTTAGGTGCGCTTTTAAAGAAAAATACTTTTGTGTCAATTGTTGTATCCTGCAAAAATTTCCCCAGACCGCAGAAAGCCACGGCTTCAGTCCCGACCTTTTGTGGTCGGGATTACGGTCGGGATGTCGTACCACTAAGTCCCGCCGTTCGCGAAGCGAATCGGCGAAACTAAGCGGTGCCACGGGCTTGCCCGTGGGGCTCCACATATCTTTGATAAGGAAAGTGGGGAACATACCGAACAATAGTTGAAATAGCAGCTATAGAGCCACTTTTCTTTCTCAAGACTATTGTCACACAATGAGTTCTCAGTCTGTAAAGTTAACAAACTTCAAACGACCGCTGATCATTGCTCACAGGGGATACAGGGCAAAGTATCCTGAAAATACTCTTGCCTCTTTTCGTGCATCGCTTGACGCCGGTGTGCAAATGATAGAACTGGATGTAATGCTCAGCAAGGATAGAAAAGTGGTGGTCATTCACGATGCGACCCTCGATCGCACAACGAATGGTTACGGACCTGTGAATGGTTACACAATCAAAGAACTCAAAGCATTTGACGCGGGCAGCTGGTTTCAGCCTCGATTTGCAGGTGAACAAATCCCTACCCTTGGAGAAGTTCTGGACGATGTAAGTGGGCGCGCAATGATCAATATTGAGATCAAAACCAGTGCTTTCGAAGCCTGTCATCCTGTCGATTCGATTGAGAGGCAGGTTGTTGAGCTGGTGGCACGCAACAATCTCCAGGCCTCAGTTCTTATTTCCAGTTTTGAATGGAAGATTTTGGATCATATTGTAACGATGAAAGATGCGCCCGGCATTGCATTGCTTTCAAGACATCCGGCGGATAGGGATAATGTGGAACGCTGCGTTGGGTTGAAGGCATTTTCATGGCATCCGAATTGCTGTGAGTTACAACATGAGCAAGTCAAAAAAATGCATGAGGCGGGCATCTATGTGTTCCCCTATAATGTAGATTCTCAAAAGGGGTATCAACGGATGCTCCAGATGGATGTGGATGGTGTGATTACCAGTGACCCCGTTACAGTTCCGAAATGAGGCTCAGTGATGAGGACTGAAGAATGTTAGGTAAATTAATAAAAGCAATGGAGAGAGCCATCTTTGAAGTTAAAAAATGGCCGGATAATGCCGTTCGGATATTCCATCATAATGACGCTGATGGTCTCTGCTCAGGCGCCATACTTACAAGGGCTTTTGAGAGGCAGGGATATGTGGTTCACCGCTTTTGCCTGGAAAAACCTTATCCAGAGGTACTCAAAGAGATATACAAACATGAGGGTCGTATTCTCATCTTTGCAGATTTTGCCGGCAGGATCGCTCCAATGCTCTCAGATCTTAATGGGGGAAGAAACCTGACACTTATTTTAGATCACCATGTGGCGGAGGCCTCGACTGATCCAAAAGTTCATAACCTCGACCCTGATCTCTACGGATTTAAAGGGGATCGAGATATTACCGCCTCTACAACATGCTTTCTTTTCGCACGCACCATGAACCCGGACAACATAGATATGGCCTCTATCGCGGCTCTGGGTGCGGTGGGCGATAAGTTTTTTGTGGATGGCCGATTAGTAGGTCAGAACCGTGATGTTACAATGAAGGCCGTTCAGCAGGGTATGATGGAGATCAGGGAGCATACAACAGGGGAGCACTATTTTTTAAAATCTTCAAAGGAGCTAATAGCATGTGATGAGCTGGGTGTCTATCTGGATATATTAGGGGGGGCTGGATACTACAGGGAAGGACCTGATATGGGAGTGAGGGTTTGCTTTGAAGGGGCTTCGCTGAAGTCAGACCGGATGGTAGAGGAGCTAAAGACAATAAAGGAAAGAGCGTTTGAAACCGAGATCAAACGGCTTCAGGAAGGCGCTTTAAGGAATTCCGCTCACATCCAATGGTTTCACGTAGAAGATCGATTTTCTCCTATGGGTGTAAAGATGATTGGGATTTTTTGTGAGACCATTCAGAATACCAGCCTTATTGATCCTCAAAGATATATCGCTGGATTTCAGGTGATTCCCAATGAGATCCCTGGCTTTGGTCCCATTGGATTTAATCAGGTGAAGATATCTATGCGGGTTTCTCCTTATATGGAAGAGGAAATTAGAGCAGGAAGGGCAATGGGTCTGGACGTGGTTCTTCCTGAAGCCACGAATAGGCTGGGAGGATTTTCTGACGCTTGCCACAGCTTAACCGCAGCCACTACAGTGGCTATAGGTAAAGAAGTTGAACTGATCGAGGAGATGGAAAGAATTCTTGGCAGATAACACATTCCGTTCATCATAAGAGAAGAATGTTTACAATGAGTGAAAAGGGTTTGTAATGGGAAAGGGTACAGGTTTTGGAAAGACCATACTGATTGGTGATCAATTTGTTCTTTATGGCGTTCCTGCTATTGTTGCATCGCTTCCCTATGAAACCGTGGCAGAGGTGCAAAGGATTGATGGGGATAGGTGGATTCTGGAAGATAATCGTCAGGAGGTTCCTGGATATAAGGCAGAGAAAAGAGAGCAGCAAGTCAAATCAATCGATAGAATCCTTGAGGTGATGAAAATTGGCATCAAAAATAATCCTATCAAGATTTCTTATGGGGGAAACTTATTGGCTGGAAGCGGAGTAGGTGCTAGTGCAGCCAGCTGTGTTTCCCTTGCGAGGGCATTGAATGACGAATTCAATTTAAACCTTTCGATTGATGAAATAAACCATGTTGGCTGGGAGGGTGAATTCGCCTATCATGGTCTCCCGAGCGGTGTTGACAATACGGCTTCAACCTACGGAGGGATCCTGCTTTACCAAGTGAGAAATAAACAGAAAGATTTCGAAACGATCCAGACAAGTAAGCCAATCGAGGTAGTCCTGGGCAATAGTGGTATTACGGCCGATACGTCACTTTTAAGAGTTAAAACTGAAAAACAAAGAAAAAGTAACCCAAAGCGATTTTGGAGTCGTCTTAAAATGATTTCAGAGCAGGTATATGAAGTAAAGGAGGGGCTTGAGACAGGTGATTTTGGGAAAGTGGGGAAATTGATGACGGAGAATCACGAAATATTAATTGAAATGGAACTTTCCCATAAGAAACTCATTTCATTGTGTAATGTGGCCATTGAGAAAGGGGCCCTGGGAGCAAAGCTTACAGGAGGAGGATTGGGAGGGTATATGATTGCCTTAACCCCTGGTCAGGACCTCCAGGAAGTGGTTGCATTGGCTATCGAAAAGCAGGGTTATGGAATAATCAGGGCAACAATTGGTCGAAAATGAACAACCACTGATCAACCCATCACTTTGCGCTGCGCTGGAGTAACTCACCAACAATTTCGGCAAAGCCCTCTCCTCCGTCCTTGGATGCAATAAACGTTGGCATGTGTTTCATTCGGTCGGCGAAGTGGAGAATGTTTTTCACGCCTGCGGTATGGGGAAAGTATTGGAACATTGGTTCGTCATTTGGTGAGTCACCGCAGAAGAGGAACCGCCCTTTCTCAGTGTCCAGATTTAGCCCCCAACGTTCCTGAACAAAGGTTTTTGTCATCCCCAGCTTATTATAGCCCCCAAACCATCCGTTCACATGGATAGAGGAAACCTTGCAGGTTGCTCCGTGTTTGGTGAAGATTTCACATATTTGCTCAACCGCATGTTGATTCAAGGGTTTAACGTCCTCACAATAGTCAATGGCCACATCGGTCTCTCGATAAAGCTGATCACTGGCAATGGCTGTACCTGGAATCTTGATCAGTATTTCATCACGGATTCGACTCAAACGCAGCCGTTTCTCGGCTCGAACCTCATCTGAATCGAGGAATCGCTTTTTTAGCTTATGATCCTCTTCATCAAACCAGAAATAAAAGGCCCCGTTTTCCCCAACAATTCCGTCCACAGGCCACATACGGGCAATATGATCACACCATCCGGCTGGCCGGCCTGTAATGGGGACTACCTTGAGTCCTGCATTTTTCAAATCCCACAATGCCTGAAAGGCACCGGAAGGAATCTTGCCAGCGATGGTAAAGGTGTCATCGAGATCAAAAAAAATGCCGAATACGTTCTTTGCAATCTCACCATTGATGGTTTGGATTGAGTGTATCATGCGCTGTCTATAATAATCCTCTGTCTTTTCTATGATAAATATAGGAGATAGGAGTTGAAATCAAGTATCAAAAAAAATTGGCTATTTCCTACGATCCGAGCCTGTTATAATGCTTATATATATTTAGTCAATTCAAGAAGGGCAGGGCCTTTCAGGCGATTTTAATGGGATGCTTGCTATATTCCAGGCAGGTAGTTAACCTGAAGTCTAATGATTGTCGAGCAGGGGGAGTATTTGAAAAGATAAAGGAGATAAAGATACCATCACCTTGTTTATTTGCTGGTTATATGTTCAAACTCAACAGGTGTAATACCTCGCAAGGCAACTGGTGTATGCTATCAAGTACCCTATACGCCCCGGAGAAATTATTATCCCTAGTCAAATTATTCGGAACCACAATGCACCTAATTCCAGCAGCCTTTGCAGCGTCTAAACCGCGCTCGGAGTCCTCCACAATGATGCAGTGTTCTCGCTTGAGCCCAGTTCGTTTTATGGCTGTAAGAAAAGGCTCAGGATCAGGTTTCGATTTTTTATAATCTTCGCAGGTCAACACAAAGTCAAAATAGTGTAATAAGCCTGTGGAGGTATGAATAATTTCAAAGTGCTCTCTGCGAGAATTTGTTACCACCCCCATTAAAATTTTGCCATGAAGCTGACTGAGTGTGTCTTCAACTCCATCCAGCACGTGAACCTTGTTTCGTAACAGCTCGCTATAGCGCTGGTTTCTCTCAGAACGAAGTTGTATAATTATCTCGGGACTAAACCCTTGTTCAGATGCAAGATCAAATGCGCTTCGCCCCTGTTTCAGAGAAATTTTAATAAACAAATCTCTACTCAGATCGATTCCGGCTTTAGTGAGTATATCTCGAGTTGCACTAAAGTATTGCTCTTCAGTGTCGACCAAGACCCCATCATTGTCCCAGAAAATCGCTTTTAACACTATATTTTACCAGTTTGCCATTAATATTTTATTCGTGTAATATTGTTCTAAATTTTTGTTTATATTAACATTTCCAGAAGAAACTTTCTTTATCTTTATCCCTTTCTTAGAGTGAGTAATTTAACATAGCTATCACATAATTTCTTTAAGAAAATATTTACTCATTCCCAGCTCATAATAATGCAGTCTGAGCCATCTTACCAGAGTTTAGATAGTTTCATGAGTTTGATTATAAAACTCTTTGGCTATATTCAGGAATGATTTCAAAAGGGGAGAAAGATATTTATCTTTATGATAAACAATGTAAATGTTCATTATTATATCTTGATTATTTGAAAAATGGAGTATTTTTACCCTCCCCAGATCTTTCTCTCTTTTGACCACATTGTTTGAAATGATAGAGACCCCTAATCCTGCTTCAACTGCATGTTTGATTGCTTCGTTACTACCCAATTCCATTATCGTTTCTGTGGAAACCTTTCGTTTTATTAATTCGTTTTCTATGAGTTCCCTGGTACCAGAGCCTTTCTCGCGCATGATCATCTTTTGACCGTTTAAGTCCTTATATGAAATAACTTTTTTATGGGTTAATTCATGATCAGAGGGAGTTATTAACACCAATCTATCTTTGGTAAAAGGTATTACCACTAAATTTTTGTTAAAATAATCAGTCCCTATGAAGCCTATATCGTTTCGAAATGATAAGATCCCCTCAATCACCTGGGAAGAGCTACCAATATCCATCTGAATTCCAATATTAGGATATTTTAGCGTAAAACTTTCAAACAGTTGGGGCAAATAATAGGCGCCGATGGTTCTGCCTGCCCCAATCTTCACTTTCCCTCTTTCCAGTGATTTTATTTGACGAAGGGCCTCGTCTGTTTCATCTGAGAGATTAAGAATTTTTTCAGCATATGAAAAGAGCAAATTCCCTTCCTCGGTAGTCGTTATTCCTTTACCTGACCTATTAAATAGTTTGACACCATAGTCGTCTTCCAGTAAGTGGATTTGAATAGACACGGCAGGTTGGGTCAAGTAAAGCTCTTTTGCGGCCAAAGTAACACTTTTATTTTTGGCAACTGAGTGAAAGATACGCAATTGATTAAAGTTCATTTTTTATCGTTTTTCTTTAAGAAAATTCATATCTTATAATATAAAAATAATAAATATAAAACATTTATTTTATTAATTTGACTTATAATCATTTTGTATTTTAATTTTTTAAGCGTAGGAGTTTTAAATGTCTAAGGTGTCCAAAAAAGTTAAGGTGATGAGTGCTAAAGAGGCTGTGAAAAAATTTGTTTTCGATGGAGCTGTTATTGGGATGGGAGGGCAAAACATTTCCAGGTGTGCAGTGGCTTTAGCCCATGAAATTATCAAACAGGGCAAAAAAGATCTCACACTTACCGGGTGCAACCTTTCCATTCATATGGATCTTATGGTAGGGGCCGGATTGGTTAAAAAATGTGAATCAGGATTAGGTGGCCTGGGAAGATTCGGCGCAACATTTCAATTTAAACGGGCTATTGAAGAAAAGAGGATGGAAACAGAAGATTTTGATCATCTAACCATGGTTTCCAGGTTTTTAGCAGGTGAAATGGGGATTCCTTTTATCCCTGTGAGGGGTCTGCTTGGCTCAGATATTCTGAATTATCAGGCGGCATCAACCAGGAAAAAATTTGAAATAATCAATAATCCGTGGAATCAAGGAGAGAAAGTCCTATTAGTTCCGGCAATGGAACCAGATGTTACAATAGTTCACGTACAAAAGGCTGATGAGATTGGAAATGTATTGATACAGGGAATTGCGAGTCATGAACCGGAACTTATCAGAGCGTCTAAGACCACAATCGTATCCTGCGAAGAGATCGTCTCCACTAACTTTTTCAGGAGCCATTCCGATTCCACCACCATACCGTACCACTACATAGATGCTGTTGTTCATCAACAATATGGTGCCTATCCCACTGCGACCCATGGTTATTATAGCTTTGATGCTGATCATATTAATTACTATCAGCAGTGTGCACGGGCTGGAGGCGAGGAATATAAAAGATACATGAATGAATATATATACGAATGTGAAACCTTTGATGATTTTCTTGAAAAATGTGGGGGGATAAAAAAAGTTACTCACTTAGAGCGGGAGATGCTTAGATTGATGTAGAGGAGAAGTGTTTATATGGAGAAACAATATTCAGAAAATTACACCAGGGAAGAGTTGATGGTAATTGAGGCAAGCAGATTTATCAAAAGCACCGACACTGTGATTCTGGGCACAGGGTTGCCTATGGTGGCAGCAATATTTGCTCAAAAAACACATGCCCCTGAGGTTAATTTCGTCGTCGAGAGTGGATCCATTGATCCAATCCTTCCTTTTGCCCCACTTACAGTGGCTGATCCGATAATTGGCCACATGGCTGTAAAAACAGGTAGCTTAAGGGAAGTGCTGGGCTGTCTGGTTCAGAGAGGCCTTGTAGATGTTGGCTTTCTGGGTGGGGCTGAGATTGATCAATTTGGAAATATTAATTCCACCTATATTGGTGATCCCCAAAGCCCAAAAGTGCGGTTCACTGGAAGCGGTGGCGCCAATTGTATTGCTTCATGTGTTCCAAGAATCTTGATTATTTCTTTACATGAGAGGAGACGTTTTCCGGATAAGGTACAATTCATTACAAGCCCGGGATACATTGATGGTCCTGATGGACGAAAGAAGGCTGGCTTAAGAATGGCTAAGCCAGATATCATTGTTGTAACAGACCTCTCTGTCATGGAGATAAATCCCGATACTGGAAGGTTAGAATTAATAAAAGTTATGCCGGGCGTGACGGTTGACGAAGTTTATGAAAATACTGGATTTAAACCAAAGCTGAGAGGGAAAATTGAGGAAGTAGAGGTTCCCACAAAGAAAGAGCTTAAGACTTTAAGAGATGAGGTTGATCCGGACCATGTTTACTTAAAGGGATCCTCAAATCAACAAAAAACTTAACTTCCTATGTGATAGGATTGAATTGTTGAATATAACTAATTATTATACAAATCCTGAAAAATATTAATTTGACTTATAGTATTATTTCCTTAATTCTCTGAATTGTCTTTTCTATTGTGATGGCAAGAACTAACCACATTGAGTCAGCTTGATGTTCAGAATGAGTAAAACAAATTTTAATGACATAACAATAGAGCAATATAGAAAATAAAGAAAGGAGAAATATATGGATAGAGAACCATTGCTAAAAAGGAAGACAGCTATTTCCTACAAGACGGAAGAAGAAACCGTTTTGCGCGGATATAATCTGAGCGATTTAGCAGAAGAGGAATATACGTTTTGTGATGCGTTGTTTGTGTTGTTTCAGGAAAGACTTCCCACTGAAAACGAGGAAAAGATGCTTGAATATGAAACGGCCGAGTTTTTAGAGCATTCAAT